>Ga0315536_1000099_pt1 | contig 38713 bp, 31 predicted proteins | sample SalMarSW160230MG_FD_203093 | JGI IMG/M metagenome (GOLD analysis project Ga0315536, IMG submission 203093) | Salt marsh sediment microbial communities from the Plum Island Ecosystem LTER, Massachusetts, United States - Salt Marsh Sediment SW1602-30 ...
TTGGTCAATCTTTCAGAAAAAATTGGGAAGATATTAATGGTCGGACATGTGCTTCAATACCATCCGGCGGTGAAGAAATTGATAAAAATTATAAAAGATGGCAGCCTGGGTGCTATCAGGTATATTTACTCAAACAGATTAAATCTTGGAAAGCTGCGCGCTGAGGAAAATGTACTCTGGAGTTTCGCACCACATGACATTTCATTAATATTGATGATTATGAATGGTCAAAAGCCGATTATTGTACAAGCTTTTGGGGAGTCGTATATTACTGAGAGCATCTATGACAGCACAATAACTGAACTTGAGTTTCAAAACAGGGTAAAATGTCATATCTTTGTAAGCTGGCTGCACCCGTACAAGGAACAACGACTTGTTGTTATTGGCAGTGAGAACATGGCGGTTTTTAATGACATCACTGAAGAAAAACTTGTTATTTATCCATATACAGTTAACATTACGGGAAAAAATGTGCCGATTGCTGAAAGGGCAGAGCATTATCCCATTGAAGTAGAGACGTCTGAACCTCTTAAAAATGAGCTGCTTCACTTCATTGATTGTGTACAGGAAAGAAAAACACCTTTAACCGATGGCCAAGAGGGTTTAAGGGTATTGGAAGTGCTTGAATCTGCTGAAAAAAGCCTGGTAGATAAGACTTAAAAAAAGAGAGACAATGTTAGTACATATTGTGGGAGCTCGTCCACAGTTTATTAAAGCCTCGATTGTTACAAGAAACCTGAATGATTTAGGAATCGAACAAGTATTAATACATACAGGTCAGCATTACGATTATAATATGTCGAATGTTTTTTTTGAGGAATTGAAGATAAGTGAATCTCAGTATTTATTGAGAATCGGCTCAGGAAGTCACGGAAAGCAAACGGGTAAAATGCTCATTGAGATAGAAAAGCTTCTTCTCAAATTGAAACCATCTATAGTAATTGTGTATGGCGATACAAATACTACATTAGCAGGCGCTCTTGCTTCGGTGAAACTGCAGGTAAAAACAGCACACGTTGAATCGGGTCTCAGAAGTTTTAATAAAAATATGCCTGAGGAGGTAAATAGGGTGGTAACTGACCATGTATCCGATATTCTATTTGCTCCCACAAAAACATCAGTTAAAAACCTGGAAAATGAATCAATAACTCAAGAAGTTTATTTGGTAGGTGATGTTATGTTTGATATCGCACAATATATAAATGCTAAAATTGGAAACAGGCAAACGGAAATACTTCAAAAATATGGCCTGAAGATAAATAATTTTATTTTAGCAACAATTCACAGGGCGGAAAATACTGATTCAAAGGAGAAACTGGAAAATATTTTAAATGCGTTTATTCAAATTGCATCAAGTGGTGTTACTGTTTTCTTCCCAATGCATCCCCGTACCAAGAAATATTTTAGATTATTCGGTTTTTTTGATAGAAACATCCCTGGGAAGCTAATATTCAATGATCCTGTTTCTTATACAGATATGATCGTATTGGAACAGAATGCCGCTGTTGTTATCACAGATTCCGGGGGCGTACAGAAAGAGTCATATTTTTTCAGGACACCGGCTGTTATTCCTCGGCTACAGACTGAATGGGTTGAGCTCGTTGATACAGGCTGGAATGTTCTTGCAGGAAATAAAACAAATAAAATCGTGGAGTCTTCTTTAAAATTATTTCATAGTGGGTGCAGGAGACAATGGCATAATTTTTATGGTGACGGCAATGCTGCACGCAAAATAGGGAAAATTCTTAAAAATTATACAAAGGATGGGAATGATGATGGGTAGCGGAAGCTATTATGTACATGAAAGCAGTTATGTAGATGAAGAAGTAACTATTGGGGAAGGTACTAAGATCTGGCATTTTTCTCATATACAGGGAGGGTCCTCGATAGGAAAAAACTGCTCAATAGGTCAAAATGTAAATGTTGGTAATAATGTGATAATCGGCAACAATGTAAAAATTCAAAATAATGTATCTATTTATGAGGGAGTTGCTCTCGAAGATTTTGTTTTTTGTGGTCCGTCGATGGTTTTTACAAACATCTTGAATCCTAGGTCAGAATTCCCTCAAAAAGGAAGTGAGTTCTATAAAAAAACCCTTGTAAAAAGAGGCGCATCACTAGGAGCAAATTCCACCATAGTATGCGGTCATATAATTGGGAAGTATGCATTTGTTGGTGCAGGGGCAGTCGTTACGAAGGGTATTCCGGATTATGCAATTGTTGTAGGGAATCCTGCAAAAATATTAGGGTGGATGTGCATGTGCGGTATGAAGCTGGCTCTTGATATAAATCCAGCAAAAACAGCAGATACAACATGTATAAAATGTGGAAGGAAGTACCATAAAGAGGGATTTAAAACAGAACTCTTATTATAAAATCTTGGAGTAATAGGATTCGAAAGAACATTCCAGTTTCTATTTAAATAATCGATCCAAAAATTTGAGCAGTTGATAAGCTAAACAATAAAACTTTTAATACATTATATGAAAAACAGCTGTTTGAAAGGAACATTAAAATGAAAGATCATTTAATCAGTCCACACGGAGGAGCACTTGTCGATCTTTTTGCGGAACAAAAAGAGGATAAAAGACTCAAGGAGATTTCAAAAGAATGGCCTTCATGGGATTTAACGACACGACAACTTTTCGATCTAGAGCTTTTGATTAATGGAGGATTTTCACCACTCAGTGGATTTATGGATAAACGGGATTATGAATCGGTGTGTTCAAATACGAGACTTAAAGACGGAACTATATGGCCTATTCCAATAATACTTGATGTAACAGAAGATTTCGCAAAGGCGATATCTTCGGGGAATAAAATAGCACTCCGAGATCATGAAGGAGTCTTAATTGCTTCGCTGGAGGTACAAGATATCTGGAAACCATATAGAACATCTGAAGTTCAAAATGTGTACGGAACTACGAACAAGGAACATCCTGGGGTGCTCTATGTTCTTGATAAGACGAATCCTTATTATGTAGGAGGACGGGTTACGGCATATCGCCTACCGGAACATTACGATTTCCTCAGCCTTAGACTAACACCGGCGGAGGTCCGCTCCAGGTTCATGCGGCTTGGCTGGAAAAAAGTCATTGCTTTTCAAACGAGAAATCCTATGCACAGGGCTCATTTTGAGCTGACGTTGCGAGCTGCTAAGGATTATGAATCAAACCTTCTCATTCATCCGGTCGTGGGCCTAACAAAGCCGGGTGATATTGATCACTATACGAGAGTTCGGTGCTATCAGAAGCTTCTTCAGCACTATCCAAAGGATACTACAATGCTTTCCCTGCTTCCGTTGGCGATGCGTATGGCAGGGCCGAGGGAAGCGGTACTGCACGCTATTATAAGAAAAAATCATGGATGCACTCATTTAATTGTGGGTCGCGACCATGCCGGGCCAGGAAGTGATTCAAAAGGGAAACCATTTTATGGCCCTTATGACGCTCAGAATTTACTTAGTACATTCGAAGAAGAGCTCGGTGTTGCTATGGTTCCATTCAAGATGATGGTGTATGTTGAAGATATGGATACCTATATGCCGGTTGATACAGTGCCTGATGGTAAGAAAACACTGAGTATTTCAGGAACCGATCTGCGTTCACGTCTCGCTGAAGGTTCTGAAATCCCGGACTGGTTTACATTCAAAGCAATCGCCGGGGAGCTGAGAAAAACGCATCCTCCAAGGCACAGGCAGGGGTTCACAATTTTTTTCACCGGCCTGTCTGGAGCAGGAAAATCTACAATAGCCAAAGCATTGATGATAAAACTTCTAGAAATCGGTGGCAGACCGGTAACCCTTCTTGATGGAGATATTGTACGAAAGCATCTCTCTTCAGAACTCGGTTTTTCAAAGGAGCATAGAGATATAAATATCAGGCGAATAGGTTTTGTCGCTTCGGAAATAACGAAAAACGGCGGAATAGCTATTTGTGCTCCTATTGCCCCGTATGATAATATAAGAAAAGAAGTAAGATCTATGATTGAACCCTTGGGGGGCTTTAATTTAGTGCATGTTTCAACGCCGCTGGAAATTTGTGAAGAAAGGGACAGAAAAGGATTATATGTAAAAGCCAGAGCAGGAATTATTAAGGAGTTTACAGGGATATCAGATCCATATGAGGCTCCGAATGATGCCGAACTTATTATCGATACAACAGATCTGACTCCAGAAGAAGCGGTGCAGCAGATTATACTCAGGTTGGAAAAAGAGGGGTATATTGCAGGAGAATAGCCGGCAGTATCGCAGTGTCTATTTTATAGACCGTTCATTTTTTCAAAATGTAGGGCAACAATATGAAGTATAATTTCCAGGAATTGCTTGTCTATGCGATTATTGCGTCGAAGAAAGCTGGAGATGCAATAATTGAAGTATATAATGCTGATTTTACTGTCGAGAAAAAATCGGACAACTCTCCTCTCACCATTGCGGATAAACGGGCTCACAGGGTTATTGAAGAAACGGTAAGAAAACAGTATCCTGAAATACCGTTTCTCAGTGAAGAAGGAAGAGATATTCCCTATGAAGAGCGTAAACAGTGGAAATACTTATGGCTGGTCGATCCACTGGACGGAACAAAAGAATTTATAAAGAGAAACGGTGAGTTTACCGTGAATATTGCACTTGTTGAGGATCACAGACCTGTTTTAGGGGTGATATATGTTCCGGTAAAAGACACTTTTTACTTTGGGATTAAAGGGACCGGTTCTTATAGAACAGACAGGGTTGGAAATTTGTGTGCAGTCGATGATAGTGCAGAGGGCTTCGATTCTGCGTCGTTTTTTAAAAACCTGATAGCACAATCGATAAAGCTCCCCACAGAGATAGATAACACTGAAAACGAGATCAGGGTTGTCGGCAGCCGTTCCCACATGAATAAGGAAACTGAGGAATATATACATGCTCTTGAAAGAAAATTTAAAAAAGTCGTCGTAGTGCAGGCTGGGAGCTCTCTAAAAATATGTCTGATTGCCGAGAGTCTCGCTGATGTTTACCCGCGATTCGCTCCCACCATGGAGTGGGATACGGCGGCGGGGCAGATTATTGCGGAAGGGGCGGGGTGCATCATTCAAAATACAAATACACGACAACCGCTTGAATATAATAAGCAAGATCTCTATAATTCTTGGTTTATAGTTGAAAAAGTCCGTTCTACATAGGAGCTTTGTCACCGTGATGAGGTTGCGGGTTAAAACTAATAATCATAAAATCACGATAAAGAAAATTCAAATGTCTGCTAGCTTCTTTATAATTACAGTTTTATACAAAAAAATTATATGGAGCAACGTGCATTATTAAGATTTTATTCAATTGTACCCTGTATAATTGATAACTCACAGATCGGGATCTATGGTAAACCATGAATATACTTCATTATGTCATGAGTGGTATCAGTAGGTTCCTTCCCCCCCGGCTACGCCAGAAACTGACTAACAACCTGAACGATCAACACTTCAATGAAATTATTAGAGGAAGCTTTTCCTCTTTCCTGATACGCATCATAGGTAGAATTATGGGGTATGTCTTTGTCGTTTTTGTTACGCGGAATTTTGGTTCCGGGTTAATTGGAATGCATGCATTGTCGATTACTCTATTGAGTATTGTCACCGTAGTCGGCAAATTGGGAATGAATACTGCAGTAATGCGATTCGTGGCTGAATATTCTGCACAGAGAAAATGGGCCAGGGTAGGTGATGTTTATAACAGATCTTTAAAGATACTATTGCCGCTGAATGTTGCTCTTGTCTTGGTCTTCTTTTTTAATGCAAATGGAATCGCTCACTATATATTTAACAAGGAGTATTTAGCACCCTTTTTTAAAATTATCGCTTTTGCAATAGCACCTAAAGTCATACTGTTGTTGCATTCAGGATGCATCAGAGGTATTAAAAAAATCAAAGAATATGCTTTTTTGGAAAACGCAGCCATTCCATCTATTGCCACTGTAATACTCATTGTTTATCTGCTTTTCGACAGAAATAACAGGTATGTGTCTGTCCTTTCTTATACTGCGAGTGTTTATATTGTTTCAATATTTAGTGTTTATTTATGGAAGAGGACAATGAAATTAAATAGAATAGCGCTTAGGAGTAAAATCGACAAAGATGAAAAGGTCGCAATAAAGGAGTTGTTTAGTGTAGCATTTCCAATGTTATTCACTCACTCTTTAACAACGATTATGGGATGGATTGACATAATAATGCTTGGCATTTTCAGGACAGAGAGTGAAGTGGGGATATATCATGTTGTGTTGAAGATATCCTTATTTACAACAATTGTCTTACTGGCTATAAATAGTATTGCTGCACCAAAGTTTGCAGAGCTATACGGTTTAAAAAATATGAGCGGTTTTGAGCAAATTGCCAGAAGAGCAACTAAACTTCTGTTTTGGGCAACTGTCCCGATAGTAATTGTCATATTCGCGTTTCCAACAAAAATCCTTGGTTTTTTCGGAGTTGAATTCAAAATCGGGTTGCATGCTTTATTGATTCTTACGTTTGGACAATTCATAAATGCTATTTCTGGGCCTGTGGGGAATATACTTCAAATGACTGGGCATCAGAAGACATTTCGGAACATAATTGTGATTGCCACTGTGCTTAATGTGGTCTTGAACATCATTCTTATCCCACGTTACGGTATTAATGGGGCAGCGATCGCAAGCCTTACGAGTAAAATATTCTGGAATATTACCAGCGTTATTTATGTGAAATATTTTTTTGGTTTTATCACTCTTCCTCTTTCAGGAATCAGAAAAGTGAAAAATAATGGTGCTTCCTAATTTTCTATGTGTTGGCACACAAAAAGCTGGGACAACAAGTTTACACAATATTCTAAAACAGCATCCCGATATATGCTTATCAAGCACAAAAGAGACCAAGTATTTTATTGATGATAAAAAGTATCAACAAGGCATTAGATATTATGAAACTATGTTTTTCAATCACTATAAAGGTGAGAAAGCTGTTGGTGAAATTGACCCTGATTATATGTTCGTACCATTTGTACCTGAAAGGATATATAAAAGCCTGTCTAGAGAAATAAAACTGATTTTTATATTGAGAGATCCGATTGATCGTGCGATTTCACACTACTGGATGAACTTCAGGAAAGGTTTTGAAAATGCCGATATCCAAAAAGCTTTTAAAAGAGAATTTGTAAACACGGGTGCTGACAATGACATCTTTTATAATAAACGATTCAGCTATATTTCCCGTGGCTATTATGCTACCCAAATAAAAAGGTTCTTAGATTTTTTTCCGATAAAGAATATGTTGTTTATAATTTTTGAAAGTGATTTCAGGACAAGATTACAGGTTACCATAACTACAATACTGAATTTCCTGAAATTAGAGTCAAAAGATCTTGATCTTGAAATTAAAAACAATGTTACAAGTTTACCAAAACACGAATTGTTACGGAATATACTATATAATGATGGTTTAATAAAAAAATTAATGCGATGTTTGGTACCCTCAAAAATGAGAGGAAAGTTGATGTTTCATCTAAAAAAGATCAATGAGAAACCATTTAAACCTGATGCATTTGACAGATCATATAAAAGGGATCTTTTGCATGAATATTTTATTGACGAGATAACGGAATTGGAACGAATTATTAAGAGAGATTTAAGTATGTGGTATACATTTTAGCTACCATCATAAAAGCTAGTGTATATAAAATGACAATGAATAACAATACACAACTACCTAATTTTCTCATAGTGGGGGCCGCTCGCTCAGGGACAACATCGCTATATAATTATTTAAAGCAGCATCCTGATATTTTTATGAGTAAAATAAAGGAACCATGTTTTTTTATATGTGCTGGTGAGACGGTTAATTTCAATAATTTTATAAAAGTAAATTATATATGCAATTATAATGATTATACTCAGCTGTATGTAAATGCAGTAGGCTTTCAGTGTATTGGTGAAGCCTCAACACCTTACTTATTTCTTTTTAAAAAGGCGATACACAATATAAAAAAATATATTCCTGAAAGTAATAAATTAAAAATTATTATCATACTGAGAAATCCAGTGGAAAGGGCTTTCTCCCAATTCATGGCTTTAAAAAGATATGGTCTGGAAGTGCTAAGTTTTGAAAATGCCGTAAGCCAGGAAGCCGTCAGAAAGAAGCAGAATTATCATTTCGATTTCTTTTATGTGGGACGGGGGTTTTATTACGAACAGGTTCGTGCATACTTGATGAATTTCAGAAACGTAAAAATCTACCTTTTTGAAGAACTGAAGCATGATCCGGATAGTGTAATCAGTGATCTGTTAGGTTTTCTGGAAGTCGATCGCAATGTTAATTTAAAAATACAGAAGAAACATAACTTTTCTGGTGTACCAACGGTACAATATTTTGACAATTTGATTTTTAAAGATAATGCAATAAAAACCATTGTAAAAAAAATACTACCGTCATCGGTAAGAAAAAATATTGCTTTTGTTTTAAGTCGGGTGAATCTGAAGAAGGGAAATATGGATAGTGAAATTAGGGCTAAATTGATCGAGATGTATCGTGAAGATATGGAAAAATTATCTTTATTGATAGATAGAGATCTATCTTCATGGATGCGCACGAAGAAGTGAATAACCTGTACAGTGTTCAATACTATTTTTATATGAAGATGAGATTACACACCGTGCTGGAGTTATAATAGTAATTATTTTCTGTTTATTCCTGATAAAAAGATAGAGTCAATTGAAAATGAGCAGCGAAATACTTGTATTAATGAAGTACTGTTAACGAAGAGAGCTTAATCGTATGGATTATTCATTTCCAAATTTCTTAGTTGTAGGGGCTGCTAAATCAGGAACAACTTCATTATACAATTATTTAAAACAGCACCCAGAAGTTTACATGAGTCCGATAAAGGAAACCAACTATTTCTCCACTGATATTGATCTGTCAGAATTCAGTAAAACATATAAAAGAATAGAAAGACAGAAAAAAATTGATATTGATAAGTATGTTAAAGGGCCAATGGACAGGGAAATTTGGGGTGCATATATTAAAAATCGTAATCATTATGTTAAATTGTTTAAACATGTTAGAGATGAAACAGCAATAGGTGAAGTGAGTAATTCATATTTATATTCTAAAGTCGCACCCTATAACATCAAGAGTGAAATTCCTGATGTAAGAATAATAATGATTCTACGGAATCCAATTGAAAGAATATTTTCGCATTATCTGGCGGATCTAAGGGATGGCAAAACCAAAATGGGTTTTAGAGATGCTGTCACTTACGATTTCAGCAGGAAAAAGAAGGGTTGGGGTGTTTCCGCATTATACATGGAGCTGGGTATGTATTATGAGCAGGTAAAAAGATATCTGAGTGCCTTTTCAAGAAAGAATATAAAGATATATACTTATGATTACTATAAAGAAAAAGTGAAAAACGTTTTAAGTGATCTTTGTGCGTTTCTGAATATTGATCGCAGTTTTTATTTCGACACAACCATTCTGCACAACAAGGCTCGCATCCCGAAATATAAGAATCTTTTGTATTATATTTCTAAAACAGGTATTAAACGGCCCTTATATAGATTGATACCACAATCGTTAAAATATAACGTGAAGAATTCTTTTTTCACAATAAAAAACCTTCCTGAATTGTCAAATAACGATAAAAATTTTTTAATTCAATTTTATAAAGAAGACATTATAAAATTATCTGATCTTATTGAAGAAGACCTTTCTCATTGGCTTGAGTAATCGGTTCGAATTATGTCCGGCTCGAGTTTTTTTTGTTCAATTATTTCGAGTTTATATATAAGATCGTTTCACATATGAATAATAAAGGATATCTAGTGTTCCGTCTCAGAAATATATTGACAAAGTCTCTTTATTTTTTCGAGTATTGAATCGGCTGTCGCCGTCCAGACAAAAGGACTGGAATCAGTATTATATTGCTTCACAAAGTGATCGATCTTTGCAGTCAGTTCTTTGACACTTTTAAAAGTTCCCCGACGAATCGCCTTTTGAGTGATGATGTTAAACCAAATCTCTACCTGATTCAGCCAAGAGGCGTATGTCGGCGTGTAATGAACCTGGTAGCGTGGATGTGCAGCCAGCCATCGTTTCACCGTCTGATGCTTGTGAGTGGAGTAGTTGTCTACCACCAGGTGAATGTCTAAATCTTGTGGAACGTTGGCATCCACGTGCTTGAGAAAGCTGAGATATTCCTGATGCCGATGACGGTTCTTGCAGCGTGTGATGACCTGACCGGTTGCAATATCTAAGGCAGCGAATAATGTGGTAGTGCCATGGCGGACATAGTCGTGGGTAACCCCTTCCACATATCCCAGTCCCATGGGCAACAAGGGTTGGGTACGATCCAAGGCTTGGATTTGGCTCTTTTCGTCCACACACAACACCATGGCTTTGTCGGGTGGATTTAAATACAATCCGACGATATCTCGAACTTTCTCAATGAAAAATGGGTCAGAAGACAACTTAAAGCTTCGTTGGCGGTGAGGCTGAAGACCAAAGGCATTCCATATACGATGTACGGTGGGTCGGGACAGGTGAGTCTCTCTCGCTATGGAACGAATTGTCCAGTGTGTGCCATCACGAGGCTTGGTATCCACGGTTTTACGGATGAGTTCTGCCACCCGTTCGTCTGAAATCGATCGTGGCCTTCCGGCACGCATCTCATCATAGAGGCCAGATAGCCCTTGTTGAATAAAGCGCTTACGCCATTTGCTGACTGATTGGTGGCTGAGACCGACTTTTTCAGCGATGAGTCTGTTGCTGGAACCTTGTGCAGCGAGGAGGATGATTCGGGCTCGTATAACCAACCCGTATGGAAGAGAGCGAGAGTGCGTAATGGATTCCAACTGTTTGAGCTCCTCATCGGAAAGGATAATGGGTGTTTTAGGGCGTCCTGTAATCATGGGCATTCTCCTTTTAGTATAAGGATAAACCCATGATAATATCATCCTAAAACTTATTCAAGTTATTTATGAGACGAGACACTAGATTGATTGGACAATTAGGAAATGAAGCGCCAAAAGTATATATAATAATTGTCAATTATAATAACTGGGAGGATACAATTGAGTGTCTGGAAAGCGTCCTGAGAATTCATAATAATAACTATCAGGTGATTATAATTGATAACGGGTCAAACAATAATTCATTGGATGAGCTGAGAGCATGGTCAGAAGGAAAATATTCTCTCAATAGAGAATATATGACAGACAATCCATTGAAACACTTGTTTTCCCCTCCAATAAAAAAGCCGCTTCCATATGTTGTTATCTCAGAAAATCAGCTCGGCCAAAAAAAAGCAGAAATAGAGAGAGCATGGGAGAAACACTTTATTCCATACAGCCCTTTGGTTACTAAGCACTCTCCACTCCTTTTTATCAAGGCAAATAAGAATTTTGGGTATGCTGCAGGATGCAATTTAGGATGTAAGTATGCATTATCGCAGAATGATTTTGAGTATGTTTGGATTCTCAATAATGACACAGTCGTCGCTAACGATGCTCTCCAGTCTCTCATTAAAAAGGCAGAAGTATGTACACTTAACAACAGATCCGTTGGGATAATCGGATCAAAACTGCTGATTTATAGTACACCTGAATTCATACAAACTGTTGGTGGGATGTTTAATAAATACACAGGGAAGGTGCAACGTATTGGATTTCTTGAAAGAGATAAGGGCTTCGAGGAAAATGATCATGGCAGAGTCAATTTTGTAAGTGGCGCTTCAATGTTCTTTAAAAAAAATTTTTTATACGATGTAGGATTGCTTGATGAAAAGTATTTCATGTATTATGAAGATATTGATTGGTCGATCAGAGCCTTATTAAACAGGCGGGAGGTTACCGTGTGTCATGACAGTAAGGTGTACCATAAAATCGAAATATTATCAAAGAACAAAAAAAAAGGGGAAAATCCGGAAATAAAATATTTTAAATACAGGAATTTGATTTTGCTTTATAAAAAGTATTATCCACAATTAATATTTATTGCCTATTTGAGACTGCTTAAGGAAGCCTTTATCAGTCTTGTGAGGGGAAATCGTAAATGGTTTTATTTAATCATTAGAATTATACTAAGAAAACCAGCAAATAATTTTAAGAAGACAGACAATTTTAAAGAGAGCAATGAGATTCACAGCTCCTGAGGATGTGGAGTTTGTATCGTCGGGCGTTTTCTTGAGCAACATTTTTATTTACTGCCCAATAAATGATTGCATTTAACCATGATCTCTGAGGCGTAAAATATAGGCAATATTAATGTTACCAAATTTCTTTATAGTAGGGGCGGCAAAAGCGGGTACTACCTCACTCTATGAATATCTCCGGGGGCATCCCGATATATTTATGGCGTGTCCGAAAGAAGTAAATTATTTCTCATATGACGATCTAAAAGGACAAAATCTCTATTACGACTATTATAAGGTAAAACATCTACAAAAATATCGTAGATTGTTTGCGAAAGCAGTGAATAAGCCTGCAATTGGTGAGGCAAGTGTATCCTATCTATTTTACCAAAGTGTTCCTGAAAGGATTAAATCACTAATTCCATGCGCTAAAATTATTATCATCCTCAGAGATCCAGTTGAAAGAGCTTTCTCTCATTACTTAATGGACTGGAGACTGGGGTATGTGAATGTTGATTTTAAAAAGATATTCTTAAATAAAAATGCACATAAGTTTCATAATTTATATTACCAACAATATATATTGCTTGGTCTTTATTACGACCAAGTGAAAAGATACTTAGATGTTTTTGGAAATGATAGAGTGCGCGTGTTTTTTTTTGAAGATTTAAAATCCAATACAGACAGTTTAATGAAATCAATCTTCGATTTTTTACATATTGATCCTGGGTTTACACCTCTTTCAAAGCAATGGTACAATACATTTAATGTGCCGAAAAGCAGCCCGATCAGGTCTTTATACGGCAATCATTTTATAAGGTTCATAATAAAAAAATGTTCCCCGAAGAAACTACAATCAATAATGAAAGAGAATTTGTTTATACACGGACAGAAGCCGAGGCTGGATGATGAAATTGTCACTCTATTAACAGATTATTATTTAGATGACATTAAAAAATTGGAAAAATTATTAAAAGTGGATTTAAGCGCTTGGTACTGAAAAATATGATGATGCAAGACCAAATGAAATTTACAGTAAAAATGTATGTAGAGCAAACCAATAGAGCAATAAGGCTTGCAATCGTTTGTGTTATTTTAGTATTGCAGGTTGCAGTATTGAAAAATTTTCCTGTCAACCACATTCATTTTATTTCCAATACAATATATCTGTCTTTTCTAGTGATTTTTTATTTTTTGTATTGTGTCAATAATTTTTTTGTGAATCTCCGATTACGTGGTTTAGATATCATTTTTTTTTCAGCAATTGCAGTAATGTTTGTTTCTGCATTTAAGAGTTATCTGACTTTTGATCAACCTTTTTTATACGGTATCTTTGTTCAAAGATCTATTTTACTATCTCTATCCAGTATATTTCTCCTCCACCTTCTGCATAAAAACACTATCAACATATTTGACATTGAAAACTCATTCATTATTCTTTCACATACACTTTTAATTCTCTATCTGTTTTTTTATTTATTTATAGATGCTGGTAAGTATGTCAAAACGAGCTTCACTTCATTTTCACCGGTAAAAGGTTATCGTTATAGGTTTGAGAACTTCCTCATAGTTATGCTTCTCTTTTATGCCATAATAAAGTTGGTTCTGGAAAAGAAATGGATATTTATCGGAAGCTTTGTGTTGGCTATAGTATATCTTTTTGTATTTTATCAAGGACGGATTGTTATTTTTTCAACGGCAATAACGATAATCGTTTTTTTTACAATTAATATTTTCCTAAAACAAAAGGGACCTCCTAAACTTTACACCGTTTATGTTTTTCTTCTCTTAGGATTGCTGATTTATTTATTTCCACAATTGATTCAGAAGCATATTAAAGCCTTCGGGAATGTAGTATCGTTATTAAGCGGGAATGAAGTTAGAGAACCGTCAGTATATATTCGATTTCATGAGTCCATAATTGCAATAGAAGGGTTTAAGAATAATATATTATTCGGCACCGGACGATTGAGTTTTCGATGGGAAGAGGGGTATAAGAGTTTATTTAATTACTTCTATCCGTCCGATATTGGTTTGTTAGGCAATTTGTACATATACGGAATAATCGGGACGATGATTTTTTATATCCCGTTTATTGCTGTTGCATACTGGAGCAAAAAAATAAGAGGTATAAGATCGACACTATTAATTACAGCGGAATATACTTTGCTTTACCTGTTTATAAAAATGTTATTTTCTGCACACAATATATCGTCTCTTGGAATGACTTATTTTCCATTCATTATTGTTTATTATTTTTATAATCAAGCGGAACCCATACAGAAACAAGAGTGAAAATGAAAATTGCTATTATTGATCCGGTTGGTTCACGGGCAGGGATGAATTATTACAATGAGTCTTTATTGAAGTCCTTTTCCCGAATGCCAATCGAAACTGTATTGTTCACAGATTGCGAACAAGCAGTAGAAAATATTAAGGTGTTTCCATTTTTTAATTTACGGAGCGATAATGCTCTGTTTAAGTTTATTTTAATTTTCCTTGGCTATGTTAAATCATTTTTTATATGTAGGAGGCACAAGGTAAAAAATGTGATCTTCCATCTTTTTTCAGCATCATTTTTTCATCTCCTAATACTTCTTATTGCGAAGCTATTCTGCTTAAATACTATAATTGTCGCTCATGATATTGATAGTTTTGGGAAAAAGTTTATTAATAAGGATGTGCGAATTATAAAAACAATTATTTATAATAATCTCTGTTGTCACATTATAGTACACAACAAGTTTTCATATAATGAAATAAGGAGATACGTACATGACTATAACTTTAAAAAAGTGAAAACTATCAGGCAAGGGGGATATTTTGATTATATTGATAATGCAATTACAAAAGAGATTGCCCTAAATAAGTTGGGCCTTCAGAAAAAGGAAGCGTACCTCTTATTCTTTGGTCAGATCAAGGAAGTAAAGGGATTAGATATATTATTACATGCGATGAAATACATCAACCGCAATGTAAAACTAATAATCGCGGGCAAACCTTGGGAAAATGATTTCTCACACTATCAGAGTATCATAGATAAATATCATCTGCAAAGTAGGGTAATATCGTTTATTAGATTTATTTCGAATGATGAAAGAGATATGTTATTCAAGGCTTCTGACGCAATTGTTCTTCCATATAGGGTTATATATCAGAGTGCAGTTTTGCTGATGTCAATGAGTTATGGGTTGCCTGTAATCGCATCAGATTTGGAAGCGAATAAGGAGATTATTCAACACAGCATCAATGGACTATTGTTTAAGTCAGGCGATCATAAAGCATTAGCTAGAGAAGTTAAATCACTACTGGAAAACCCGAAACTGATATCCAGTATTCGTAATAATTCGAAAAAAACAATTGAAAAAGATTTTTCTTGGGACTCAATTGCAGATGAATATGTAAAACAAGGCATCATCGAATCTTCGTGATTATTACGTTTTATGTGATTTCGATTCTGATAGTAACGTGTAATAAGGGAAGGTATGCATGAAAATTACTGATTTCAATCCTGTTTTCATTGTTGGCACTTCTAGAAGTGGAACAACAATGCTCAACCGGATACTCGGAAATAATTCTCAAATCTATAATATGAATGAGCTCCATTTTTTTGGAGATCTTTGGGATCCCTACACTGACAAATATCACATTGGTAAACAGAAGGCGGTCGAGATTTCATCCATTTTACTTTCCCGCATACATCAACCTTTTTGGGATGCAAAACCAACAGCGGATGATAGGAATCAGGCTGAAGAAGTTGTATCTGAAATATCAATAGATTCATTGAGTCCTCCAATAGTATTCCAGAAAACACTTTTACATGAGTTAAACAATGCGAAGAAGAGATTTATCGTTGAGCAAACTCCAAAAAATATTTTCTATATTTCAAAGTTATTGGAATTTTTTCCAAATTCTAAATTTTTGCATCTCATCCGGGATCCGAGAGCAGTACTCTTTTCTCAAAAGAATCGCTGGCGAAGACGATGGCTCGGTAGCAAGGCTCCGTTATTTGAAATGGCGCGTGTATTTATAAATTATCATCCATATACAGTTGCGAAAGTATGGAAAAAGACTGTCGAGATAAGCTATCACTTTAAAGATCATCCGCAATACAAAAGAGTTTTTTTTGAACATCTTTTAGAGACTCCGGAAATAGAAGTGCGTAGTATTTGTAGGTTCCTGGGTATTTCATTTGAAAGTAAAATGCTCGATATTCCTCAGGTAGGCTCATCAGTAAGGGAGGATTCTTCAAATAAAAAAGGTGTTTCAGCTGAAGTTGCGTATCGATGGAAAGGTAGACTTTCTAAAGGGGATGTAGCCTTTTGTGAAATGCTCCTTGGACAGATGATGAAGGAGTTGCATTACGATCCTGTGAATAAAAAAATCAGAATCATAGACATGATAGGTCCGGTATTGAAATTTCCTCTTCATGTTATTGGTGTACTCATGATCAATCCAAAGCTGGCTTTTCATCAATTGAGAGCAATCTTGGAAAATTAAAAAAGTTAAAAAGCAAATGCGTATTGCAATACTAGGCACAAGGGGTATTCCGAATAATTATGGTGGTTTTGAACAATGTGCTCAAAAGATTGCTCTTCACCTTATTGCTCAATCACATGACGTCACAGTATACAGTCCAAGAGACCACTTCTATCAGAAAAACACGTGGAATAGTATAAATGTTAGGCATATTTTCTCTAATGAAAAGAAGCTTAAATCCCTGAGCACATTCATTTATGATTTTCTTTGTTTACTGGATGCAGTTAAAAATGATTTCAATGTTATATTAGAGTTGGGGTATGCGCCGAATTCTGTTTTTTACTTTCTTGTTAAAAAGAAAAACATTATCACAAATATGGATGGAATTGATTGGAAAAGAGATAAATGGGGCATGCTCTCGAAGACCTTTATAAAATTGTGTGAAAAATTAGCAATGAAAAAAAGCAAGGCTCTCATTGCTGATAACCCTGCAATGGAAAAATACCTAAAATGTAAATATGGGGCACGTCCGATATTTTACATTCCATATGGAGCTGACCTTTTTGAGAATCCCGATATAAGTGTCCTCAAAGAATACGGTGTAGAGAAGAATAAGTACTATATTATGATCGCCCGGCTTGAACCTGAAAACAATATTGAAATGGTTCTCAAAGGGTATATAATGACAAATGCAAAAGAGCCATTCCTGGTTGTTGGTGGTAGAGAGGGCATGTATGGAAAGAAATTATTAAAACATTTCGGGATGTTCCGACATATAAAATTTCTTGGTGGAGTGTATGATTATAAAATTCTGAGTACTCTTCGCTGGTATTCCAAAATATATTTTCATGGGCATTCAGTTGGTGGTACAAATCCTTCGCTTTTAGAAGCAATGGCATCAAATACTTTTATTGTTGCCCATTATAACGATTTTAATAAAAGCATTCTTGGTGAAGATGCTTATTATTTTAGAAATTCTCAAGATGTAGCGAAATTGATAAAAGATTATAAAAACATTGTGACAGATGATTTTTTACAAAGAAATAGAAGAAAAATAGAAAAATATTATTCATGGAAGGGCATATCTGAAAAATATTTGGACCTTTTTAAAATTGTCAATAAGCAGGGGCACTTTCATTGACTTTATTAAGCCTCCCGATTGTTATTTTTGATTACAAGGGAACTCTATTCGACGGAATGAACTAATATTATTAATTTATTATGTAAAAAACATTATGATATTATCAGTGGGCTTATAATTATAACTAATTATTCAATAATGAGATTAACAGTATAACATTTTAAATTTATAGACTTCTAATGACCATGACAGGATATGTAACAGCTTTTTTCACTTCATTATTGGTTTCGGGCATCAGCATGCCTCTCATTATTAAACTTTCTTTGAAGCTAAATATTTTTGATCATCCAAATCAAAGAAAAATTCATCCTAAACCGATAAGTAACATAGGCGGGCTTGGAATTTTCGTAGCATTTTTTATTTCTTTCTTGCTATTCTTCTGTTTAAAAAGGTTCGAGTTTCCATCGACTATCAATATACCTTTATATATTACTGCATTCTCCCTTTCATTTATACTTGGGTTTCTTGATGATATTTTTCACATAAGGGCACGATATAAGCTGATTGCTCAAATAATTATTGCATTCATTGCTTCACTTTCCGGGCTCTTGATAGTTCAATTTTCCTTTTTTAATTTAATTACAATAAAGTTTGGTTACTTTTCATATTTTCTCTCTATTATATGGATTATTATGTTTATGAATGCCATTAACCTCATTGACGGGATGGATGGACTCGCATCTGGGATTTTGATTCTGGCTTCTATTTTCATTTTTTCAATTAGTATTATTATAAAAAATGATTTTGTTTCATTTCTATCAATAGTACTATTTGGCTCCATAGCTGGTTTCTACATATTTAATTTTCCTCCTGCAAAAATATTTATGGGAGATGGAGGTGCATATTTTTTAGGTTTTATTTTTTCGACTTTTGGTTTAATGGGGATAAAAAAGAGCTCGATTGCAGTTCTCTTGATAATACCACTTATTCTACTTATGATACCGATACTTGACATTTTACAAGTAATCTTTCGCAGAATAAAGGAACAAAAGAATATTTTTATCGCCGATAAGAGTCATATACATCATCGTCTCCTTTCCATCGGTTTTTCTACTAGAAGTATTCTGTTTATAACATACATGATCACTATAATTCTGGGTGTATTCTCAGTGTTGATTGTATTACTTCCAAAGGAATACGCTTTTTTAATATTTGTTTTAATTTTTTTAATTATGTTTTTTTCTTTTTACATGATTTATCTTTTTGAGAAACAGGTCTTGAAGAAAAATAATAAAAAATAAACCATCTATCCTCTGGACCTATCTTCAAATTCTTTGCCAGTCATAATATTAAATAAGAGGTTTAAATATTGGATAATCATAGAATGAAGAAGCTTGAGATTATAAGGAAGGCAACTATTATCCTTATGCTCATTGCACTGTCCGTTGGAAATATAATTAATTATCGTTCAATAACTGTATACAAAGTCAGCTTCATTATGCTTATAATTATCTATCTGTATATCTGGCTTAAAACTAGAAGAAAGTTAAACTGGAATGTTTTCTTTACACTTCTTTCCATCTTAATCGTGGCTAATTTTTGCATGTTTGGCGTTATCAAGAATCCTCATCCTGTACGAGAGAAACTTTTTTTTATAGGTCGGCTGGTCGGACATGGAGTTGTAATTTTTTTGCTGTACAACCTGCTCCACGGTAAAAAAACTGATGAGATAAATAAGTATATTCTTCCGATTCTTTATCTTTCATCATCATTAAACGTACTTGTAAACGTAATACAAATAATAAACGATAAACTACTCCCGGGCTCCTTGCAAATCGTAAAAAAAAAGATATTCATTCGAGCTACTGGTCTTTTTATGGATCCAAATTATAACGGTTATTTTATATGTATGTGTATATTCCTCCTTTTTTTTATATATGAAAACAAGCTTATTTCAAAAAAAGTTTTCATTATACTCCTTGTTGCAAATGTTTTATCTATTTTTTTGACGCTGTCATTTGGAACTATCCTAGGATTTTTTATTGCGGGTATAATAATCTTAGTAATCGGTAGTAATCAACGTATAAGGATTCTCACTATCACAGTAACTTGTGTAATCATGATAACAGCAGCTTATTTCTATTCATCAATAAATGATATTCAAATTACACGGAAAGAGTCTAAAAAGAGTTTAAAAAACAAGATTATTTATTATACAAATAAAAAACTTATCTCCGGCAGTGGTGGATACAGGCTTGACCAGTATCAGGTGTCCTTTAATGCTTTTAAAATGAATCCTCTTTTTGGTATTGGTACAATCGGCTTTATGGAAAGTAATAACTATAAAAAATACAGTTATGGAAATTCATTACGAAGACCTATAAGGAGGGCTATAATAATTCACAGTAATATATTTGCCATTCTAGGAGAAAATGGTCTTGCAGGGATAGTACCATATCTCGGGCTTATCTCTATAGGTATGTTGTATAGCTGGAGGCTTTATAAAAAGGAAAAACGATACTTGTATATTTTTGGAATGCAAGTCGCATCGCTTATTATATCGAGCACAATAAACACAATATATTTTAATTTTTTCTGGTTTGTTTTATTCCTCCCCTTTCTTTATTATAAGAGTGAGGGCCGATGGAACCTCAAGTGGTATATGAAAATATCTGATTTTGAAATAAATTCTTAACGTACAAAAAATGAAAACAAATATCAGATTACAAATAAATGATAACCAATATATAAAATTCAAGTCATTACTCATCAAGTGGATTCTAATTGCCATTTCAATTGGAAATATTGTAAACTTCCGTTCTATTACTGTTTACAAAATAAGCCTGGGATTACAGGTTTTAATCTTTATATATCTACTGTTAAGTAAAGGAATTCGAATAAACTGGAATATATTTCTCCTCTTGATGGCGTTATTTATATTCGCCAATCTTTGTTTTTTTGGTGTTGTAAAGAACCCGCATTCTGTTCGCGAAAAATTATTTTTTATTGCCAGGCTTTGCGGTCATTTCAGTGCGATTTTTATTTTGTTTAATTTAATTTATGGAAATACACCCGATACAATAACCAGAGCTTTAGCTCCTATTCTTTATATTTCTTCGTCGATCAATATATTAATTAATATCATTCAGGTTATAAACGATTCACTGCTACCGTTATATTTAAGAGTTCCCCATAAATTTTTTCTAGACAGAAGCTTCGGGCTTTTTATGGACCCAAACTACAACGGGTATTTTATCAGTGTTTGTATATTTCTCCTGTTCTTCTTAAATAAAAGATCAATTATGCCAAGGATTATATTTATCGTGCTCTTAATTGGCAATTTTATAGTAATGTTTTTAACTTTATCTTTCGGTACGTTCTTCGGTTTCATTCTTGCAGGAGTTGCTGTACTTTTCATAAGCGGAAAAAAAACAGCACGGATAGTACTGATATTGGCAATTATCGGTGTGCTGCTTCCAGGTTTTTTCGCAGTCAGGTATGTCCGAAGCTATCAATTTACCGGAAAAGAATATAAAGAAAACCTAATGAAAAAGATAATGTACTATGCACAAGTAAAATTTAGCTCGGGAAGTGCAGGTTCGAGAATGGAGCAGTACAATGTCGCATTACACGCTTTCTCGAAACATCCGCTGTTTGGTATTGGAACGGTTGGATTCCTCAATGCCGACAATTATAAGAAATTCGGTGGAGAGACATTGCGCTCAGAGGAGGGGCAACTCGGATGGATAATTCACAGTAATATATTCGCGGTGCTGGGAGAAAATGGTCTTGCAGGATTTTTACCCTACATGAGTATAATAATATTGGGATTTATTTACAGTTGGAAACTCTATAAAAAAAATAATTGCTATATCTCCATTTTTGGGATGCAGATTGCTTCTTTTGTGATTTCGAATACCATCAATACTCTCTATTTCAATTTTTTTTGGCTTTCACAGTTCATTCCATACTTGTTTATTGCAAGTGAATTATCCTGGCCAGAAACAAGTATATTAGGGATTTATCCTATTGCTGAAAATAAAGTTAGTTTGTTTTCTTCACATACAGATGAAATCGGAAACACACAGGGATGACTACAATGTTAAAAACTATTAACAGTTTATGGCAAAAATGGGGTTATTTGAACATTTTGCTTTTATTCGTATTCGGTGTTTCACTTGGGAATATAATCAACTACAGGTCTATAACTGTATATAAAGTTGTTTTTCTGGTGAGTTTAATAATTTTTATCTTTTGGTTTCTACGCCGAAAAGAATTAAAATGGGACGTGTTTTTCACTCTATTCGCATTATACATCTTTTTCACATTTTTATTCTTTGGAGTACAGAGTAATCCTCATAGTATAACACGAAAGCTTTATTACATTCTAAGAATTATCGTTCACTTTCTGTTTCTTTTGTTTATTTATAACATCTATACGGAGAAGACGACATCCTGGCTCAATAAATCCCTCTTTATCATAGCTGTTATTGGAACCTTTTTGAATGGTACAGTTTGTTTGGCTCAGCTATTTAGCAACCAAATATTGCCAGTGTACCTTCAAGCTCACAAGAAATTTTTAACCTTTTGGAGAGTGGAAGGTGTTTGGATGGACCCCAATTATAACGGCGCGTTTATGGTAATATGCATTAACCTTCTAATGTATTTGAGGAAAAGCAGGAAAATTAATGTATGGTTGTTCAGTGCAGCGATTTTTATAAACCTTGCTTTACTGGTTTTTACCGCTTCCCTCGGTTCATTAGCTGCATTGATCTTGAGTATGATTGTTTTTCTGACGTGGGAGATGAAACTTCCCTACAAGTATGGAATTTTATTCTTTATACTTATTGTGAGCGCGGTCATGCTTTTTTTTGTGTTTCCCAGTATCCGGGAAGAAAAGCTCTATACGTATCCAAAAAAGCACATCCTGAAAAAAGGAAAAACAGTGGCTGATGTCCTTGGTACGCTGGAAAAATTGGACTATTTTAATTTACCACCAAAAACTTATGAAGATGTTTCCACAGAGGAAGATCTCGCACATTTATTAAATATTCTCGTACGGGATTACAAAACGGCACGTATTTTTAAATATTACAGGTACAATATAGTTCGTCGTGAGGAGTTCAAATGGCGTTATCAAGACAATAAAACGATGCTGAGAATATTTTCTGAGTATAAAGAGACCCATCCTTATGACCACCTATATTTCAACCGAATAATTCTAGATGATAAATTAAAGGGGATAGTAAAAGATGTAAATGTGTTTGTGAAAAAGAAAATAATTTCAACAGATATGGCGTATTACATCGCCGTTAAATTGAGTTATGGAAGTTTTCAATCACGTGTTGAACAGATGCAGGTCGCATGGAATGCTTTCAAAGCCCATCCTGTTTTTGGTGTGGGAATAATGGCTTTCGAAAACAAACAAAATCAGTATAAATATATGAATGCAACTGGTATGCACGAAACGAACTGGGGAATTATTCATAACAGTTTTCTCTCTGTTTTAGCAGAAAACGGCATATTTGGATTTGTTTTTTACCTGTTTCTGGTGGTCAATGCATTAAGACTTTCGATTCGTCTTGAAAAATTAGATAATACTTATAAAGGAATTTTATCTCTTGAAGTAGCTATAATAGTTGAAAGCCTCGGAATTCATATGTTATTCTGGCATATATACTGGTTTATTCTGTTTATCCCTTGTTTGTTATGGGAAATAAGGACAAGAAAGCCTTCCTTTAAATCTGTGTAGTTTCACTTTGTATTGACGTTAAAAGAAAATCGAGCCTCCGGCATTTTTCCCTGATGTCGAATCGGGATTTTATTGTTTCATTGGCATTTTGGGACAATTTTTGATAATCTGCAGTACTTATTCCCGATAACAAACCGGCCACCATTGCAAAATCATTCTCATCCCTGAACAAAAATCCATTATATCCGTTCTCAATAAGTTCGGGTATACCACCGCTTTCCCGACCAATAACGGGGATTCCATTGTTAAATGCTTCAAGAATTACCGTTGGGAATGAATCGTTTTCAAAGGGAACGAATAAAAAATCAATCCTTTGATAAAATAACTTCATTTCCTCTCTCTTGATTTCGCCAATCAATTCAATATCCAGATTGTACTTCTTGATTTCATCATTAATTTCCTGTATCAAAGAAGGGTCTGCGTGTTTGAATACCATATGCGCATGATATCTGTTTTCGGAATGTGTCTTCAGCTCTTTTAAAAATCTGATGAACGATAACGGTTTTTTACTTTCAGTGATACTACCCGCATAACCGCAGGTATTCTGATTTACATTTTTTATTCTTTTAGTATATTTCAGACCATTGTAAAGAACTTCAATTTTTGAATCATTTATTCCATTTTCGATCAATTTTTCTTTTACCGCGTTTGATACCGCAATATAGAGATCAACATATCTGTCGAAGAATTTCAATATTTTTCCAAGTGTCGATTTTCTTTCAATTATTTCATGAACGTAAAGAATAAACTTGATATGTCTATTCCTGTTTTTAACCATTCTGCTGTAAATAATGTCTCCGGCATTATTGCCAATCACTGCACTTATACTGTCATTCTCAAAAATTTCATTAATAACTTTTTTACTCTTTAAATAGAGGAATACTTTTTTTAGCCATGCACTAAGACGACCCGTTGCTATCGCTCCTGCATGGCCAAGAAAAGGCGAATAGTAACACCGATGAAAGGAAATAGTATTAAAGAGTCTTTGTTTCCCAATGACATCTGAAGCGAGTATAATGAATTGTGACTGCAGACTGCTGTTCTCGAGATAATCTTTTAAGACATACTCAGCTCCACTTATAACACTTGATCCTGATATTATCAGGTACATAGATTTTCCTCAATTTATATGCAGTGTGCTTTGCCTATCATTAATGGCGAAGTAAGAATGGTCCGGGTATTTATTATACGTTGTATGCCACTTTTTCGTATTCATCCAGTATTGTATCAACATACGAACTGTAATTATGCCTTGTTTTTACAAGATCCACTGATCTTTTTCTTTTATTCTGAATCTCCCCGGGGCTAAGATTGACGGTATCTATAATTGCATTTAAGAGCTGTATGATGTTGCCAGGTTCAAATACGAGGCCGTTTCCATCTACAAGATGTGCAAGCTGCATATCCGGAACCAGAACTACACATGCGCACGCCATTGCCTCTAAAATGGTGATCGAATTATTCTCAAACCAGAAGGCTGCCTCGGAGGCAGAGTAGTAATCCTTGATTTGTTCCTTTGGAACTGCACCGGTAAAAATAATCTGTTCAGAAACTCCCTGTTTCTGCATTAAATTCATAATTTCTTTTTCATAATCATTATCTCTGAAGTATCCGACTATTATTAGCTTGACACGGTGCTTGAGCTTTTGACGTTGTAACAGGAGCAAGAGATCAACTATTTTTTTGAATTTTTTTCTCCGGGTAATAATTCCCGTCATGTTTAGAAGAAAGTCGTTTGGTGAGATGCCGTATTTTAGTCGAATTTTTTTTCGCATTTTTTCATCGTAATAAAATAATTCAGTGTCAACAGGGAATTCCATAGTCAGGATTTTATCTTTTCTTACTTTGAGATAATTTAAAAGATGGTCTTTACACACTTTTGTTACAGGAAAAATTTTATCGGCCTTTTTAAGGATGGAACGACTTATAAACCGTCTGAAATAATGATATTCAAATTTAGAAAAAGCACTGCGGATGTTTTTTTTCATGGGTTGCATTGAATGGCCGGGAAAGAAAAAGTCGTGGTGATCGACAAAGAGTATAAAGGTATCTTTTTTCCGTAACCGCGCTACTCTTGCGTATTGCGGAAGCCTGCTCCCGTGCATGAAAACGAGGTCCGGTTTTTGCCTATGAAAAGTTTTAATGAAATCCTTCATAAAGACAAAATCGCTTCCATATCGGAAGATGCACGGAAGCCTGATTATTTTGAAACCATTTTCATGGGTTTCATACTTTTCACTGTACTTTATTTTATTGTCATTTGATACGTTTGTTGTCAACATAGTGACATCAAGGCCTTTTTTTGCCATATACTTTGCAGTATAAAATTCTTCGTATCCAAGATGTGCGTCGAAGAAAGTTGAAAGATGTAGAACCTTCATGGATTATACCTGCGTAGTTATATAGGTGTATTTATTATATTTTCGATTCTTGGAAAACTGGGTAATACATGTATATTTAATGTTAGTGTTTTAAAAAAGCACCACCTTTATGAGCATGCCTCGATGAGGTTATCAACAACATAATTGAATTCTTCTTCTCTCATTGTCGCATAAAGCGGAAGTGCAATCGTCAAACGATCAGCAGCATAAGATTGTAAGTACCGTTCATCTGATAAGTTGTATTTATTTTTATAGTAACCGAGCGTGTGAACTGCATGCGTTCCCTGCCGCACACTGATACCGTGCTCCTCGAGTTTCATCATTATCTGGTTTCGTTTTACATTCAATTTGTCAATGATTCTCATATTCAGGGATTCTATTGGGTTTCCATCTGTGAATAGGCAGACATAGGATTGATACCCAGATATATAACCGTCTGGTATATAGGGGAGCAAGAGTTTATCAATACCAGAGAGGGCTATGTCATATCTAGCGGCAACATCTCTTCTCTTTTGAAGTAAATAATCTGCTTTTTTTATCTGGCAGATTCCTATTGATGCCTGTAAATCAGTCATTCTGCAGTTGTATCCTCTGATATCGTATACAGGGAGCAGAAAACCATTTTTTGATGTATGTCTCTGGATGTCTGAAATTTCCGCACCGTGATTTCTAAGTGAGGCGATTTTTTGTGCTAGATCGGCCTTTTCGGTAACGACCATTCCCCCTTCACCCGTAGTTATGGCCTTTCTAGGGTGAAATGAAAAACAACCTAAATCACCGAAAGTTCCAGAGTGTCTGTTTTTTATTAGCGCGCCGAAGCCGCATGCCGAATCTTCAACAATAAATTTATTATGCAGTTTGGCAAGTTTCTTTATTTTATAGAGATCCGCGCAGAGTCCAAAGAGATTGACTGGTATGACAGCTTTAATTTTTAAATTTTTGTCCGATTCTAGCAATTTTCTTAGTTGGTCCGTATCAATACTGAAGGTTCTGAGATCAATGTCGCAGAATTGAACTTCTGCGCCAGTCATTTCAACTGCATTTGCAGTGGCAACGAAAGTGAATGAGGGGATAACAACACTATTTCCTGCTTTTATGTTCAGCGTTTCGAGTGCTAGATGAAGCGCAGTTGTGCAGTTTGATGTAGCTCTTGCATACCTTGCGCCGATATATTTGGCAAATCTATTCTCAAATTCGTGTACAAAAGGTCCCTGAGCGACCCAACCGTTCTCAAGAGGTTTTAAAATGTTTTCCATTTCACATTCATCGAAAAAAGGTCTGGTAATGGGAATTCTCATTTCTTCATCCTTTTTACTTCTTGGCTTGTATTTATTTTAAATTTACAATTCTTCGTTTGACGTATGAGACGAGGATAGCATAATTATTGTTTATCTAGATTATTCCCGGTTTAAAAGTTATTCAAAGAACAAATAATGATTATTCATGCCTGTACAGCAGGGAACGTATCCTGATGTATACTGTACAAAGCTCTTTCCAACCAATAAGCAAAAAGATAATCAAAAAAGCTACTATGCCAAAAGCAAGAAATTTGAGTATAATGCCGTTAATAAGTGTCAGTTGAATATGATAGAATAAAGTAATACAAAGAGATACTGTAATCGAGGCAATAAGCATTCGAGGCCAACTGTAGGATATTTTGTAGAACTTCTGACTTAAAATAACGTACATAATAAAACTGCTCAATGCGCTTGTCAATGTCGCTATTGCAGCGCCTTTAATTCCTAGGTATGGAATAAGCATAAAATTGAACGCGCTGTTTTCGGCTGCTACAAGTATATTGATCAGGGCTATGTATTTTGTTTTTTTTGCTATGCTGAGCCCAGGGAAAAATACATACATTTTTGAGAGAACTATCGCTGCAGCCAGAATTGGGATCACTGCATCAGCGGAGTAGTAGGCCTTGGTGGTGAAAATCATCAGTATTTCTCTTGAAAAGATGCCCAGAAGTAATATAAGAGGTATAATTACTGCGAGAAAGTATCGAAAAATCCGTGATATTTCTGATGGAGTTTCTTTATTCTTATAGTGTGCGTATATAAGAGGTGTCAAAGCACCCTGAAAACCCACCATGATAAAAGAAACAATAGTGGCAAAACGGTATCCTACTCCGTATATTCCAACATCGGAGAGGCTCATGAGCTTGTTTATTGCAATACGGTCAATATAAGTAGCAACAAATACCGCTATGCTGGACGGGACAAGCGGCGTTGAAAAGACAAGCATCTCTTTCAATTTTTCTTTACTGAACACAAACCGGTAACTTTCTTTCGCGCGATAAAACGCATATGAAACCCCTGCAAAATATCCTGTAATTTTTCCGTAGAACACACTTTTTACCCCTTTTTTAAACACTACAATAAGCAGTACCGTAACTCCAAGTGAAAGAACACTAAACAAAATACTTGAAACTGCATAGTCCCTTGGTTGTAACTGCCATCGCAGTTGGCTTTGAATAATGTAAAAAATGCCATTACACCAAATAGAAAAAAGAGCGATGAGCATTACGGGGCTTAAGTTTTGAGAACCGAGGATAAGTTTTGTAATTTTATCAAGAAAAGTAATTGCAGAAATTAAGAAAATAGTATGCATTAGAACTGTGAAAATAAGTGCAGTTGATGCAAATTTGATTTTCTCGATATTGTTAGTAGTATCAGGAAAATATCGGGCGAGCCCCTGGGAGACCTCAACCGCTATACTCAGATTGATAAGGTTAGTTGTTAAAATAAGCATATCGATGATTCCTAAATCACCCGGATGGAGGACGTGTGTATAAAATGGTACGAGGAGCAGAGAAATTCCCCGTGAGATAATGTTACTTATCGAGTATACCGCGCTGTCTTTAAAAAAACGTCTAAGCATGGACTTTGCCGGATTGTTTTATTTCATTACTTTGTGAAAATGTTTGGAACAGATTTTGTAGAGCAGGTTTATCGTCCAATTTTAGTGCCTTCATCCCGTAGTTTTTTATTAGAGATGCGATAATAAATTTTGCTCTGTCCTCCTTAAGGCAGGCACCCTGCACGTAATGGAGTCTTTTAGGTTCATAGATCCATTCACGCGGAATATCTTTATTGATAATTTTAATGTATCGTTCTGCGACCTTAACAGCATCCCAACGGCTTTCAACGAACTTCTTCGCCTTGAAGCCGAGTTTGTATCTGTAATCAGCATCATCTATCAATTTTTTAATTGCGTGTTCAATATATTCGGGATGGCAGGTAAGAGACGGTGCAATAGAATCAGCGGGGGTTGTTTCTCTGACGATATCCCAGCCATAACCCCCTACAATTGATGGTTTTCCGGCAAATGCAGCCTCGGTAGCAAGCCCTGCCATCGGCGTGTCACTATAGAGCTGATCAATAACGAAATCACATCGTTGTAATTCGTACAGTACCTCATGATTGGGTCTGCCGATTATTTCGATATAATCTATAGCATATCCCTGTTTTTTAAGATTATTGATTGTTTTTCTTATTTCAAATGTACCTTTTGCAATTGGGTTTGACGGAGAATGCAGAATTCTTATAGCACTATTATTTTTTTTCTTTTCTATTTTATGGCTTATTTCTGATCGAGGAAACCCAATCTGCAAGTATGATATGATATTTTTAACATGTAAGTGTGAACTGAGCACATTGCATATCACAGCATCTGCATATTTTTCGATTTTTGTTACTTTTTTCTTTATTTTTAATGTCTCATGTGCATATGCGCGGGTGTTTACGGCTCTTCTACCGATTGAAAATCTTGATAGATACGTTCCATTAATATAAGGGGGTCTTGAATCAGACCCCTGAAAAACATAGATAATCGTTTTTTTTAGAAGTTTCAGAATAGGAAGTTCAAAAAAATGAAAAAATGTGGTTCCAAAACCATAAATAAAAATATCATACTTGAAAATAGCAATGGTTAAAAAAATAATTTTTATTAATTGTTTAAGGATTGTCGATATCACTTTCAGAATAATTTGAGATAAGTAATTACTACCAGTTTGAACATCATGTTTCTTCTTGATCAGTCGGTAGTATGGTTTTAAAAACAAAGGTTTTTCGTAATCATAGTTGAAGGGGTGATAATCAAGATTTAAAAAAAACGATTTAACTCCAATCTTCTTAAATCCTTTGGTGAGGTATGTAAAATATCCTGCTGTTTCTGTTAAACCCAGAAATATTCTCATGTTTCATTATCTTTTTTCGTTCTTTTTCTCAGGGGTCTTGCCGGGACTCCGGCTGCTACGGTAAAAGACGGGATATCTTTAGTTACAACTGAGCCCGCACCGATAATGGCTCCCTCCCCAATTTTAATCCCTGGAAGGATAACTGTTCCCGCACCGATGTCACATCCATCTTCAAGAACAACTTTTTTAAAAATAAGCTTGTTGAACATAACTGGAGTTGAAAGTGGACCGTCTTCGTGCGACGATGAGATTATTTTCACCATTGGGCCAATCCCGACTCCTTTTCCTATAACGATCCCTCCCGCACTGTGGATAAAGCAATTCTGGCCTATCCATGTGTGACTGCCTATTATCATTTCGTTTTTGTAGTAACTTTTGAGTATCGTATTGTGTCCTATATATACGTTGTCGCCGATACAGGTATGCTCCGGATGGAATACAAGTACTCCATTTTCTATAATCACATTTGTACCGAGGCATTTGAATTGTTCAGTTTTAAATTTTCCGCTGCCGTGGCTTTGATAATTTTTATGTTTTTTTATTTCCATTGGTACACGTTTTATTGGCTTACTTTACGACTCATTTATTTTTTTACACATAAGACAAAATATCAACAATTGTAAAACATTACTCTTGATCCCATTTTTTAATCCATTCAGCAGTTTTTATTATGCCATCCTCAAGAGTGGTTTGAGCGCGAAAGCCAAGGATTTTATACGCCTTTTCTACTGATGGGATCCTCAACTCTACATCGGCTGACAGAGGCGGTTTAAAAAGTATCTGTGATTTTGAGCTCAAGACTCTGCAAACTGTCTGTGCCAATCCGTATGTTGTAATTACTGCTCGTGCATTACCAATATTAAATGACGCTCCTATTGCTTGTTTATCAGTGAGGCAGAGAAGGAGACAATCGATAAAATCATCAACATAACACCAGGCACGAATCTGATTGCCGTCACCGTAAATAAAAATATCCTGGTTTTTTAATGCTCTCCGGATAAAAACCTGTATTGCCCCCTCGCCTGTCTGGCCTGGTCCATACACGTTAAAGGGTCTAACACAGACGACAGGTAGTTTGAACTCTTTATAGTATGCTATTGCAAGATGTTCACCCGCAAGTTTACTGACTGCGTATGTCCATCGGGCCTCACCGGCACTTCCGGAAATGGTGTTATCATCTTCAGTGGGCTTGAAAGCATAACTTCCAAAAACTTCAGAGGTTGAAAAATCTATGAACCTGTCTGAAATCATGTTTTGACGAGCTGCTTCAAGTACATTTGCAGTTCCGATCATGTTTACACGCATTGTTTTTGTTGGACTTTTAATTACTGTATCAATTCCGGCAATTGCTGCTGCATGGACGACAATATCAGCCCCTTCCATCGCGGTTGAAACCTTGTTGTAGTTCAGCACATCTCCCTTTATTACCGTGAGATTTTTATGTTTGGATATTTGACTTTGTGAAAGAGTATCACGATGGAAATTATCATATGCAGTGATCAGGTTATTATCCAGCAGTCTTGACATGAGCTGGTTTGCGATGAATCCCGCACCGCCTGTTATGAAGATGTTTCTATTTTGTATCAAAACAGAACTCCGTATACAATATGTTATGATATCTCACAACTTTTCATTATTTGACACAATATTCTTGACAGGCTATATTACATCGACTGAAGCTTTTACTCCCGTGTCCAAGAAAATAATCGTTTTTAATATACTATAACCCAGGTATAATGAAAATTAAATCAGTTTATTAAGAGAAGAGCACCCTCATATATGATTAGATTGTTTGTTGATTGTAGAATGGTCAACTTATCTGGTATCGGTACGTACCTTCAAAGTATAGTCCCCCGTATTTTCGAACACTTCTCAATGACGTTTCTCGGCGATATCGAATTACTGCAAAAATTTTCTTTTCAAAAGTATGGAAAACTTGTTAAATTCCTCTCTCCCATTTATTCTCTGAAGGAGCAGATTGGGTACCCGTTCAAAGTAAAAAAAGCAGACCTCTTATGGTCACCACATTACAATATACCTATAGTACCAGTGAGAGCTCGCAAACGGGTAGTTACCATTCATGACCTTAACCACCTCGTCTTTGTAAAGAATCTCTCTCTGAAGCAAAAATTCTATGCAAAGTTTATGCTTCAGAAGGCAGTTAGCGTATCAGACAGCGTAATAACTGATTCTCATTTTACTTACGACGAATTAATAAAATATACTAAAGTAAAAAAGCAAAAATTGAATATAATATCACTGGGAGTAGACACCGATCTTTTTGCAAAGGTTGAGAACAGGAACGTGATTTCAAAAGTCCGAAAACGTTACTCCCTCCCTGAGAAGTATATCCTGTATGTAGGAAATGTAAAACCTCATAAGAATTTAACACGATTAATCGAAGCATTCAAAATAGTATTAGCAAACGGTAAGGATAAAGTATATCTTGTAATTGTTGGAAAAAAAGAGGGCTTTCTCAACAGAGACACCACGCTTTTTTCTTTGCTTGAAGGTGACAAAATATTGAAGAGGAGAGTATATTTTACCGGTTTCGTTCAGCAGGAAGATCTTCCGGCACTGTACAGTATGGCACGTGTATTTGTATTTCCGTCCTTATACGAAGGTTTCGGCCTGCCACCTCTGGAGGCAATGGCCTGCGGATGCCCCTGTATCGTTTCGAATAGCAGCAGCATTCCCGAGGTGTGCGGTAATGCTGCGTTGTATGTTGATCCACAAGATACTGATGATCTGGTAACGAAAATAAAAAAGGTGCTGAATGATGAGAATCAATGTATTGAATTGGTCGAGAAAGGCTACCGGCGAATAATGCATTTTAACTGGGAAGAAACTGCAAAAAAACATATTAAACTTTTTCAAGAGGTTCTTCACAATTGAAGACTGCTCTCATACACGAATGGCTTACAACAAGAGGAGGAAGTGAAAAAGCATTCGAGGCTATATACGAAGAGTTTCCTTCCCCTGTATATACTCTTGTTGCAGATAGAAAGTCATTGGCCGGTACACCACTGGAGCATGCAGAAATAATAACTTCATTCATTCAGAACCTGCCCCTGTCCATAAAACGATACAGAAGTTATCTCTCCCTTTTTCCATATGCAATTGAGCAGTTTGATTTGACCGATTTTGATGTGCTTATTTCTTCTAATCATTGCGTTGCAAAGGGAGTTTTATCACGGAGCGATCAACTTCACATTTGTTACTGCTACTCACCGGTTCGATATGCATGGGATCTGTATCACAGATATTTGAAAGAATCTGGTTTAGTAAAGGGATTAAAAGCATATGCTGCAAAACGGGTTTTGCATAAACTGAGAATTTGGGATGTCATTTCTTCATCGCGTGTTGACTATTTTGTCGCTATTTCTGAGTATATAGCAAGGAGAATCAGGCATATCTATGGAAGGGATGCGGTGGTAATCTACCCCCCGGTCGAAATTGATAAATTTGAGGTGGAATCTGCAAAGGAGGACTATTACCTTGCAGCCTCACGTATGGTCCCCTATAAGATGATGCCCCTTATTGTGAACGCATTTTCAAAGATGAAGGATAAAAGGCTTGTGGTAATAGGGGACGGCCCTGAGTTTAAAAGGGTTAAAAAGCTGGCGACAAAAAATATCGAAATTTTGGGGTATCAGCCATTCAGGGTGTTACGGGAACACCTTATGAAATCGAAGGCGTTTGTTTTCGCTGCAGATGAGGATTTCGGGATTTTGCCGGTTGAGGCACAGGCCTGCGGGACTCCGGTGATTGCCTTTGGAAAGGGAGGTGCAAGGGAGACGGTTATTCCCGGTAAAAGTGGTATATTTTTCGATAGGCAGAACGAAGAGAGCATTATTAATGCGGTCAAAAGCTTTGAACAAAAACAGGATTCATTCGATCCATTTGTGATACGGAAGTCTGCTGAACATTTTTCTGTGGATAGATTTAAAAAAGAGTTCAGGCGGTTCGTCGAGAAAAAAATTGAATCTTTTTTTTCGTAATGAAATACGTACTTCAGGTGATAGTGTATATGATTTAGGAATATACTGGTAGTAGTGGCACCGATAAAAGCAAATTTCAATCAGGGATACTGGTATGGGGCATACACAATTAAAAAAACCTGTTAAAATTATCAACAGCGTTGCGCCTATTCGGATATGTGATAATGGAGGGTGGACCGACACATGGTTTGCAGAATACGGGAAGATATTCAATATCGGCGTCTATCCATACGCTGAAGTTCAGATAGAGGTGTATCCCTACAATGGCGAAAGTGATCGCATTGTGATTTATGCGGAAAATTTTGGTGAGCGTTATGTTGTAAAGCCTGAAAATCTCGGTTGGGACCGTCATCCCCTTATTGAAGCAGCCATTGAAAGAATGCGTATACCAGATGAATTTGCTTTCCAGGTCACCATCTTTTCGGAAGCACCGAGCGGTGCTTCGACGGGAACATCAGCAGCTGTTACCGTTGCCCTTATCGGCGCGCTTGATATGCTTACTCCCGGGCGAATGACACCGCATGAGGTTGCGTATACTGCGCAATCGATAGAAGTGGATATGTTGAAACAGCAGTGTGGCATTCAGGATCAGCTGTGTTCTGCATACGGCGGCATAAACTTTATAGACATGTTTAAGTATCCGCATGCCTCTGTATCGCAGGTAGAAGTCCCCAATTCCATCTGGTGGGAACTTGAGAGAAGACTGGTACTTATTTATCTCGGAAAATCCCACAGCTCCTCAAAAGTTCATGAAACGGTGATAAAAAATCTTGAAAATGAAGGGCCTGAAAGTAAAAAGATACGTGATTTACGGAATACTGCAGAATTGTCTCGGGATGCAGTGTACATAGGAGATTTTAAGTCTCTGGGCGGTGCCATGATTGAAAACACCGAGGCGCAGATCAGACTCCATCCAGACCTCGTGAGCTGGGATGCATTCAGGGTTATTGAAATTGCGAAGAAGCATGGTGCACTGGGATGGAAAGTGAACGGCGCTGGAGGGGAAGGAGGTTCAATTACACTTCTTTGCAATCATCTATCATATGTTAAGCGTGCGATGATCCGGGAGATAGAGGAGGATAATGAGTTGTTTAAAGATATTCCTATTTACTTGAGTCGTCATGGATTGCGTGTATGGGAATATAAGTAGCATTATGGAAAATACTAATTAGCTGTATTCGATTTCGTTTTCTTCAATCATACGGAGATAGAATGAAAAAAAAGGGAAACGGCGTTTTGATCAAAGCATGCGAAAAGTTCATCCTTGTACTTTTTGATGTTATAGTAATCTATTTATCCCTTTATGTTGCATTCTTAATGAGAAAATATGTTATTATACACATTATTAATAATCTCCCACCTTTTGATCACCGTCTCCAGTTTTACTATACTCTGTACTGGATACCTCTAGTAATTCTCTTTTTTAATAACTACCACAAACTATACACACGTGTCGAAACCTTTTGGGAAGATGCAAAAGAATATGTAAAGGCAAACGCAATATCCTTCGTTCTGATAATCACAATTATAACGCTGTCAAAACAGGGCGATAAAATATCTCGCATACTGATGACGCTTTTTTTCCTTAACATTCTATGGATCAATTTGATTTTTCGATTCTATGTAAAGCGTATTCTCAATTATTTTAATATATTCAACAAGAATGTCCTGATTATCGGAGCCGGAGAAACAGGAACATCGCTGTTACGGGCATTGCAACGAGACAGGTATTTGGGATATAGAGTTGTTGGATTTCTCGACAACGATACAGGCTTGAAAAATAAGATAATCGAGGGTTGCAAAGTTCTCGGAGCGATTGAGGATCTGGATGAAATAAACAGTTTGAATACAATTGAAAAGGTGTTTATAGCAATACCTTCTCTTGACTCAGATGCCTTGATGGAGCTTTATGTTAAGCTGCATAAAATATTCAAAGAAGTCGTAATAATCCCGCAGATTAAGGCAATGGCCTTAATGAACTCTGAGATACATCATTTGTTGAATTACGATCTTTTCCTGGTTAATGTTCGTAATAATCTGAATTTTAAGCTGAATATATTTATTAAAAGCCTTATAGATTATATCGTTGTTTTGCTATTGCTGCCAATTTTCCTTCTTGTGCTCATTATTATTGCATTACTTATTAAAATTGAATCGAAGGGGCCGGTTTTTTATACACATCAAAGATATGCTTTGAACGGGAAGAAGGTTTTAATATATAAATTCAGGAGCATGTTTAAGGATGCTGATTCAAGATTAGAAAACCTTCTGGCTGAAAATGAAGCCATAAAAACGGAATGGGAAAAAAGCTACAAGCTAATAAATGATCCCCGAGTAACAAGAATAGGAAGATTATTAAGAAGCACCTCACTTGATGAGCTTCCACAGCTTATAAATGTTTTAAAAGGAGAGATGAGTTTTATCGGTCCACGGCCCGTCATTGCTGAGGAGTTGAATAAGTATTACACAAAATATACAGATTACTTCACAAACATAAAACCCGGCATCACAGGGTTGTGGCAGGTGAGCGGAAGAAGTGATACGGACTATGGTTATCGTGTCAGATCGGACTTGTGGTACGTATTGAACTGGTCTATATGGCTTGACATGGTAATTTTTATTAAAACAATTTTTGTGGTTATAAAGAGAAAAGGGGCGTACTGAACAGACCCATATATGTGCGCTCTCGACTGCAGTGTTTTTTAATGTTTGCGAATATATCAGGCAGGTTTGAATGAATGGATTTGCGCACTATCAAAACGTGACAAAGGGATGAACCATGTTCTTTGAAAAAGTTAAAGAGATTACCGGGCATAGAATCGAGACATGGCTTTTTTTTATTATCATTGTAATGACCTGGCTTGGTTTCGGCAATGAAATGGCGGGTCTTTTGACGCTTTCTTTTATAGGGTTTCTGTTTTTTAAAAAAAATAGAAGGTTACTGATTGAAGATAAAACACTTTTGGTCCTCGCATTACTTTTTACTGTTAATTGCGTGATTTCATCATTACTGTCTGTTGACAAGCTGGAATCATCCCTTCTATCGCTCGTCTGGTTGTTAGTCATCCTGCTCCCTATAACATTTTCTCGTTTTTCATTAGATGATGATGAAAATTTCCTTATCAGGTGGATCCTACCCGCGAGTATCGTTGCAGCAATAATCATCGTATTTTATGTAATGATATTTTTCCTCATTACTGTTTTTAAGGAAGGTTTGATATTCAAGCGATACAGTTTTTACTACCTTGGTACCACAACTACATCTGATGTATTAATCATGCTCAGTGGGGTTGGCTATGGATGGTGGAGGCAGAAACTAAAAGAGAGATACAGATGGCTTGGTTTTATTTATTTGTTGTTATGCGCTTTCGGTATGTTTACTACTTTAGATCGGGGTGGAATGCTGGCCTTGTTTGTGGTCATCGTTTTTTTACTGTCATACGACTATAAAAGATTGATTTTGTTTTTTGTTATTATTGCACTCCTGATTTATCTGTCATATAAAGTGGCGAGCCTTAATGTTTTGAGATATCCATTCGACTATTTAACGGCCAGGTACAGACTCGAAATTCTCGAAAAAGGTCAGCAACTCGACACATTTCACAGTGCGTGGCTCATGATCAAGGATCACTGGTTAATGGGTGTGGGCACCAATAATTTTTCAACATTTTCGAAGCAGTATGGAAGCGGTAAATGGTACGCATATGCTCACAATTTTATTCTACAGTTCTGGGCTGAGAATGGGTTATTCGGGATGCTGTTCGGATTATCGATTATTGGTTTAATTCTATACCGGTGGGCACGCGTATTGAGACAGCATAAGTTGAAGTATGTTGTGCTCGGCATAGGCGTGAGTTACATTGGAATGCTTATCGGTAATCTCACCAATTCTTCCATCTGGAAAATTAAAATAGCTCTCCCATTCTGGATTATTGCAGGAATTATTACTACGGCTTATTTTGAATGTAAAAAATACAATGCTGAGGAAGAGCGGGTATGAGTATGATATTGTATATTGCAGAGGATATATGTATTGAATAAAAAAAGAAGTGAAAAAATACTTGTAACAGGTGGGGCCGGGTATATCGGGAGTCATGTTGTAAAAGCGCTCGGTGAGAGCGGGTATGATGTTTTGGTGCTTGACAATCTTTCGACCGGGCACAGGGAGTCAGTGCTTTACGGCAAGCTTGTCGTGGGAGATTTGAAGGATGTTGATTGTATCGATGAGGTGCTTGATACGTATAAACCGGATGCGGTCATGCATTTTGCCGCCTCGATAAAGGTCGAGGAGTCTGTGCAGAAGCCGCTTTTATACTACAAAAACAACGCGCTCAACACGGTGAATCTTCTGGAAAGCATGCTGAAGCACGGGGTATACCGCTTCATCTTTTCTTCAACTGCTGCCGTTTACGGCATTCCAGAAACAACACCCGTTAGCGAATCCGCCCCGCTTGTTACAATCAATCCGTACGGTTCATCGAAGATGATAACGGAATACATACTGAAGGATATTGCAACGGCAGAAAAGGGGTTTCGATATATATCGCTCAGGTATTTCAACGTTGCGGGCGCCGACAGGGATGCCAGAATCGGCCAGAAATACGGGGAGGCTTCCCATCTCATCACGAGGGCCTTGAAGGCGGCGAAGGGCGAGCTTGATAGCCTGCAGATTTTCGGCACAGATTACA
>Ga0315536_1000101_pt1 | contig 38638 bp, 50 predicted proteins | sample SalMarSW160230MG_FD_203093 | JGI IMG/M metagenome (GOLD analysis project Ga0315536, IMG submission 203093) | Salt marsh sediment microbial communities from the Plum Island Ecosystem LTER, Massachusetts, United States - Salt Marsh Sediment SW1602-30 ...
ATCATCAATTCTAATTATGCCTGGAATAAAGAAATATTGTTAGCATGGTATTATCGTGAATTAAAAGCAGGGCGTGATCCAAAAGATCAATCACAAAAAGCTAAAGACATAGGTAATTTATGTCATGATTATATTTCAGATTATGAGAATAATATTAAAACAGACAAAGAAAAATTATCTAAATATCCATTAGAAGCATCAATTGTTGCAGAAGCAGGACTGAATCAATATTTAAATATTAAAAAAGAAAACGCAATAAATATTAAATTTAATGAAAAAAGTTTTATATCTGAATTATATAAATATGGCGGAAGAATAGATTTATATGGTCATGTATTATCAAAACTGGCATTAATAGATATTAAAACTTCTAAAAACGTTTATCAAGATCATTTAATTCAATTAGGAGCTTATTGGAATCTTCTTATTGAAAATCAAATACCAGTAGAAGAATGTTATATATTACATATAGATAAAAATCCATTAACCATAGAAACGGAAATAATTAAATTAATACCAGTTGCTATGAATATAGTTAATGACGGATTTGAAATATTTAAACATTTAATATGGTTAAATGATAAAAAAAGAAGTTTTAAATTATGAAATAGTTTATAGCCGTATGAGCATTATTTTTTTATTTATAGCCGATATGGTGGAATGGTAGACACGAGGGACTTAAAATCCCTTTGAATGTATATTCAGTGAAGGTTCAAATCCTTCTATCGGCATTTTAAATTAAAGGACAAATATGTATATATTTATTAAACCGTGTGCTGTTCATAAAAATTATTATTGGCTAATATATGATATGGTAAAATACTTAGGATGTATATTAAAGGTTAATTCTGTACACGACAATGAGAGATATTATACATTAAATGAAAAATATTATTGGAAACCAGAAGCTTTTATAATATTAGATACACCAGAATTATTTGAAAAATATAAACTGTTCGCTGTGGGGATATATGAAAAATAGAAGAAAAAAGAAAAACTGGTTTTTAATTGTTTTGATTAGTATAATGATATTAATTCAAACTATATTTTCATATCAAACAATTAAAACATATTATCTTTTAAAAAATACTAGATTATCTTTAAGATATACTATTGAAGCATTAGAAATGACTATTGATATGTTTGAAAATTATAAAAAAAGGCATGAAATTTAATGGAAATAATTGAACAATATTGTGTGTGTGATATAGAAACTAATACTATAAAAAAATTACCTGATCCGTTATCGGACGAATTAAGATATGTTGGATTTTTATATCAAACCCGTTTTGTTTGTTATCATTATACTGAAATAGAAAATATTCAAAAATGTTTAAATTATTTTTTATATATAATTGGTCATAATATTAAAAAATATGATAAAATTGTATTAGAAAGATATGGATTTAAATTTCCAAATAATCAAACAATTATAGATACATACGAAATATCTGAAAATAGACTTAAATCTATGTTATATATTGATTTAAATGTCGGAGATAAATCATTAAAAAAATTATGTGAACGATTTAATTTAATTCATAAAAAAGGAGAATTTGATTATTCTTTATTAAAAAACAATTATCTTGAGGGAGAAAATTTAAATAAACTTAAAGAATATTTATTTGGTGATTTGAATAGTTGCAATGATTTATTTAAATACTATTATGAATTATTTTATGGATTTAAAGAATATATGGGAGAATATAATCAACGTAAAATGTGTTGGTTAGTTAATAAACCCGGTTCAACAGCATATAAAGCAGTATGTCATTTAACAGGATTACCCGAAGAATATAATGATTATAATAATGAAAAATCATTATATGAAGGCGGATATGTTTCTGAACCAAAATATGATTTTATAGAAGGATAAATATGTATATATTTATTAAACCGTGTGCTGTTCATACAAAATATTCTTGGATGGCTCTTGGGATGAATGTATACGCAGGATATATATTAAAGGTTAATTATATACAAAATAAAAGATATTATACATTATTTGGATATTGGCAACCAGAAGCTTTTATAATATTAGATACACCAGAATTATTAGAAAAATATAGACCGTTTGCTAAGAATAAGGGTAGTAAGGATTTTTAAAAAATATGATTGCTTGCCTTGATTTTCGTAGTCTTTATCCGATAATGATGTTAGGTGGTAATTTATATTCTCCGGCTAATTTAAAAAAAGGCGAAGAATATTGGCAAGGATCAGGAATATATACATCTATTTATCAAAATACACACGAAGGAATTAAAGGAAAATATTCTAGAAAACGTGGTAAAATTGAACAAATTATATACGAATTACTTCAAAAAAGATTACAATGTAAAAATAATCCATCTCAGTATTTAGCTATAAAAATACTTATTAATACTCTTTATGGCATTCTTGGTTCTCCTAAATTTAAATCAATACATAATATTGTATCTGCGTCTGATGTAACGGCAATGGCACGTCGTTCTATATTACATGCTAGAACTATTTTAGAAGAATATGGTTATGAAGTAATATATAGTGACACGGATAGTGCATACGTTAAAGTACCAAATAATAATATTAAAAGATTGATTGATATTACAAAATTTATAGTTGAAGAACAAAAAGCATCTATGAATATTTCATGTGATCTACATAATTTTAAACTTGAATGTATTATCAAAAGAATGTATTTTTTTAGGGATAACAATGGAAATTTTATTAAAAAACATTATATATATGTAGATGAAAATGATGCCGTAATAATAAAAGGAATTAATATTAAAAGAGGAAATTGCTCACTGGTTGCTAAAAAATTTTTTGAAGAAATTATTAAAAATAAAATTATTACTAACACGTATTCTCCTTATACCCCGGAACAACTTTTAAAAGAATTAAAAGAATTTTCTAAAGGGCGCGAAGAATTATTACAACGTAGATTTAGAGTAAATTCTACAGATTCATATAAAATTTTAGATGGAAAAGAGGAAGCAACAGGAATTCATTATCAAATATCTAAAAAATATGGTGCAGGAGAACATTGGTTAATTATTAATAAAAGAATAGGAGCAGGAAAAGGAAATAAATATGCTACTTTAAACGAATTAAAAGAAAAATATGGAGATTATTGGATAAATCAAATATGTTTTGAAGCATATATGAAAGATTTATCTGAATTTATTATATGGAATGAAAGAAATCAAATTTTAAAAACAGATAGAAAAAGAATAAAATGAGTAGGCCAAAGCATATTAATTTAAATCAGTGGGAAAAAGTTAAAACATTTGAAGATTTGGATGGATACCAAGCACTAATTATTACACCATCTAAAATGTCAGATGGAACACAACTACCAGAATTATATTTTAGAAAAGGAATATCTAGATTTAATGAAATCAAAGATATTTCATCTACTAATTGGACAAAAGATATTCGTATTTCAAAAGAAGGTGGTGATAATGAATATTCTTTAAGAGTTGATTGGTGGTTTGAAAATGCATTAAATAATAAAGAATATAGAGAAATTATTAATACGGCATTTAATAAAAATAATTTTGATGTTAAGAAACATTGGAATATGGCACAAAATTATTTGAAAAAATTTAATTATTCGGCTAGAAAAACATATATTCATAAATATGTTTGGAACTGGTTAAGTAATGAAATGCATAAATTTCTTAAATTTAGAAAGTAAAAATAGGTTTCTTATAAAATGAAAAATATGTATATGTTTGTTAAACCTTGTATTTCTTGTGATAAATATCTTGGAATAATACCTCAAATGGAAAAATTTAAAAATTGTATATTAGGATGTAATTTTATAAAAAATTCTTCGTATAAAGATACTTTAATAGGGTGGTATTGGGATATAAATGCTATTGTAATATTAGATACAGAAGAAAAATTTAATATATTTAAAAAAGTGGCTAGTAAAATTTATAAATAAAATGCAATATAATTATACAGAAATAGTAACTGGTGGTGTTCAAAACAGAGGGAATATTATAGAACTTCCTTCAAATATATCTAATATTGATTTAGATTATTTTGGAAAAACTGCTATAGATAGTTTTCATTCTGTTTTTCTTCATTCAAAAGATTATTTGATTTACTCTGATATACACGGAGGTAAAAAAGGATATAATGGAAGTGTTTTTTCTAAATGTTTATTTTGGGATTTAGATAATATTAATATAGATAATGCTAGAAAAGATACTATAGAATTGGTTGAACGACTTATAAAATTTAATTATAAAAATATTAAAATATATTTTTCTGGAAATAAAGGGTTTCATGTTATTTATTTATGTCCAGAATTAAAACAATTTGTTGGTGATTTAAATTTTAATCAAAAAGTTAAAAATATATGTATTGTTTTAGCTAAAGGATTAAATAGTTTTGATGATCGAATATATGATAAAACTCGTATTTTTAGAACATTAAATAGTTTGCATAGTAAAACAAATTTATATAAAATAGAATTAACTTATGATGATTTAAATTCATTAACTAAAGAAGAACTTTTTGAGTTAGCGAGTAAACAAAAAAAATCAAATAAAATTGTTTATGATGATAATTATAATGAAGATATAATAAGACTACTCAATAACAGTATAACTGAGGAAACAACTGTTAAAAGAGGAGCATTTGATGCTGGGGAAATTATTACTGGAATTAGGTACGGCTTTAAATGTGGTAATAGGAATAGTGGGTTTGCTACTATTGCTGGTATGTTACATCGTAGAAATATTGATTCGGATTTTATTGAAGCCATTTTACATTCTATTAACTCAAATAGTGAAAATCCTATTCAAGAATCGGAAATTACGACGATTGTTAATTCTATTAATCGCTATCCTATTGATTCAAATTATATTGAAACAGAAAATGAAGATATTTTAAATATTCAACAAGCCGGTAATGCATGGTATGATTTAATACAAAAATCTGGTTATACCAATTTTGGAGAACGTTTTTTACATTTAAATGAAAGAATGAAATTATGTATTCCCGGAGATGCTATTGCAATAGTAGCTAATACCGGAGTCGGTAAAAGCACAATTGGTCTAGAATTAGGAAATAATGAGGCTCTTGCTAGAAATATGTATAGTCTTATAGCCAGCCTTGAAATGAGTAGAGCAGGAATCTTCTTCAGAGCCGCTACAATCGAAGCAACAGACTTAAGTATAGATAATTATGTCCCATCTTCTGATGTGGCCTCTACGCTTCTTAAGAGCACTGTATTAAGAGATAAAGTATATAAAACGTGGAAAAGTCTTAAAATTGTAGATAAGGGAGGATTAAGTTTAGACAAAATTATAGAATATTTTCAATCCGCTCAACTTAAGTTTGAAAATCAAATAGGTAATCTTGTAATAGATTATGCTCAAAATATTAAAGATAGTGAAAAAATAGATTACGCTATGATGATGGCTAGACGTTTTAAAGAAGTGGCTAAAGGATTGAATACCAAATTATTTGTATTAATGCAATGTAATAAAACAGTTCCCGATGATTATACAGAAGTACAAAAAAATTATATTGAAGGGGCTGGTGCTTATGTTCAAGCTATGGATTATATTATAGCTGCGTGGAGAAGTAGAGATCAAAACAATAGATTGCACTGTAAGTTTTTAAAAGATAGATGGGGGAGTTCTGATTATAAATTTGATTTAGTTAGAGAAGGATTAAAATATCATACTGAAAATTATATACCAGATAGACCTTCGGGAGGAATTTAATTTTACTTCTAAACAAAAAATGAGTATTGTTAATAAGAACACAATTAAACAAAAGGGGTTACATGATAACAGAATTAAAAATAACTAAAGGTACTACACTAAAACCAGCCGGAATTATATTATATTCTCGATCTGGTCTTGGTAAAACTACTATGTTAGGAGATTTTATTAAAAATGCTAAAAACGGATTACTTTTTCAGTGTGGAGAAGATGGATTAAGTGATCTTGATCCAGGATGGACTAAAGATTTGCCTTATTATTCTGAAATTTTGGGCGAAGGTTCTTCTTTAAATGAATTAGCAAATAATTGGATTAAATTTAAAGAGGATATTTTAAAATTTCTTATGGTAGGTGAACATAATCTTACACACGTTGGATTTGATAATTTTGATAATTTAATTAATAATAATTTGGATGCTTATATTGTTCAAGAATATTATAAAGGAAATATTAAAGAAGCTAATGCGTGGGGAGGGCAAAAACTTAAAGAAATGTATTCTGAAATGGCATTGATTGTTAAAGCCTTTGAATATCTTCAGGCAAAAAGAAATATGTCCATATTTTTAACTATTCATGCACAACCAGTTAATTTTCGTGATCCTTCAGTTCCAGATTATAAAAAATGGTCTTTTGCTATTCCTGTAAGAGAAGATTATAATTTACGTTATTTATTAATTAATTGGTCATCGGTAACAATGTTTGGAACATTGGAAGTAGATGTTGATGGTAAGAAAGCAACAGGAAACGCAAGAGTTCTTAAAACTACTGAAGATGCTTCTTGGGAAGCGAAATGTAGATATAAAATTCCTGAATCAATTCAATTTGATTATAATACATTTAAACAAGCTGTAGAAGCTAGTAAGAAAGGATAAATTATGGCCTTTGAGCAAAGACCCAATAATGGTTCTTTATTTGAATCTAAACCAGAAGCAAAAACAGATTATAATGGAAAAATTATTATTTCTGAGCCTGGAAGTTATGTTATGTTTGGAAGAAAAAAAACAATAATTAGTAATAAAGATCAAAAAAAATATAATATTATTGAAATAAGTTTAGTTAAAGATCGATATGCTACACAGCCATCAAATCAACCTGTTGCGTCTTGTGATAATTCTTTACAATCACAAAAAGGAGATTTACCATTTTAAAATAATTATATTTTTTTTTATTAGGAGTGGTAGGAGAAATTGATGAAATTTAGAATGCTTAGAGAGGGAGAAGTTAAACGTAAGGGAGATCAATTGTCATTTAGAGGATCCCCGTTATACTGGACGAATCTTGAAACTGAAATTGGTTCAAAGATAACTTCACAGGATTTTAGATGGTTTTTTTATCGCCGTCAGCTACCATCATTTGGATATACAAAGGAGCTTCGTAAATACATCAGAAACCGGTTTGGAAATCATAAGTCGGACATCGATGCATCTGTAAAATATATTCAGCGTCTTAACAAAAAGTATAGTGCTGAAGACAGCACTTCAGCCGCCTCTCCGTTCGTTTTTAAATTTATTGGAGGAGATTTTGTCTGAAGTAACATTTACATGGGAACAAGTTAAGAATGCGTATTTTAAAGGTCTTGAGCGTTGTCGGCAGTTTTCAGCCACAGAAAATAAGAAACTTGTTCAACTTAGAAAGGCGGAGGGTATGCCGAAAGAGTATTCTAGTTTGCAAGAAATAGTCGATCAATTAGAGTCGTGCGGTTACGAAACTTCTGATCAATATCACTACCTCGAAAATAATACGGCATTTATTGCCCTTAAGGAGCGAGCAGCCGCCGAACAGGCGGAATGTGCAAAATTACAGACAACCAGCTCACAACAGCGGTTAAATGCCATTAAAACGAGCACATAGCCGCCCATTGTGTGGAAATAAAGCGGGCTTTTATTATAGGTCGCCTAAAGAAAGGTTGATATGCCAATAGATAAATTTACCGGTAAAGTGGTTGATAAATTAAGCGACCTTTTACCCGAAAATAACGGTAGCTATTGTGATGTTTGCGGAACTGAGTTAATAGACAGGTGTTTAAGGTGTGGTGCCCCTGTTTGTTGTCCTAAGTGTTGTGAAGAGGCGGCAGGAAATTAAGGTGTCGCCAAAATCAACATACAACAGGCAATATATGCCGCTATCGCTACATGCTATTGCATGTTATATATCGCCGGTCCGTTGCACGCAATATCACGGCCTTTGAAATTCAGAGGCGCGCCGAAGAAAGGAAAAACATGAAAGACATCGTAATCGTAGATATCGACGGGACACTAACCAAAGTAGGGTCTCGCGTGTCATGCTTGGAAAAATCTCCGCCCGATTGGGACGAGTTCTATTCTCGGTGTGGCGAAGACGCTCCAGTTCCAGAAGTTATTCGCATGGTAAACGCTCTTTGTCAGCATTATCGTATAGTGCTTTGCACAGGGCGGCGTGAATCGTGCCGTGCCGCAACAGAGCAGTGGTTTACTGAAAACGGATTCGTTGAGTTTAGCCGGATACTTATGCGTGCAGATGGTGATTTTCGGCACGACACAATTCTAAAACCGGAACTACTTGAACGCAATGGAATTGACCTAAAAGAAATCGCCTTTGTTCTTGAAGATAGAAATTCGATGGCGACAAAATGGCGCGATATGGGGCTTGTATGCCTTCAGGTAGCGGAAGGCGATTTCTAAAACCAAGACGGCGCGCTGGAAACTGTGGAAGGCCGTGGTACAGCGTGCAACAAGCCAAGGCCAAAACGCTCAAAGCAGCGCATCGGCCATTGGCTGAACCGTTGTAATCAATCCGCCGAATTTTTGAGTAAATAGGCGGGCCATTCAAAGGAGAATTATGGATTGCGAGAAGTGTAGGTCTTATAGTATTTATCAAATGATAACAAGCGGCAAGCCATATCATTACGATGGTGATATACCTTGTGTGCGCTGTAACAGGTTTGATTTTAAATCAGATCAGTTTAAGCCCGCTGTAAATCAAGGTGATTCGGCGGACAGCTTACAACAGCGGTTAAATGCCATTAAAATGAGCACATAGCCGCAAATCATTGCAATTCGAATTCTCTTTTCGAGTTGTAGCCTAAGAGAGGGAAGATATGGATGAATTACTACATGCCGCATGGAACAGAAAAATGGTGCGCGACTTTTGTAAACTTGTATGTATGCCGTCGATTTTTGAAAGTCTCGAAACGGATGCTGATGATAACTGCATTGGTAGCTTTAACGATGGGTTCAAGGTAAACCAAAAGCATATCGACGGCAAAAAAAAAGCAGACGCAATGTATGAGGATATTATATCGTCGCCAGAAAAAATTCAGCACACCATTGCGGCATACTCTGACTTTTTGCAGGAGAATCGCATAGCTGAATTGGAATCTGAACTCGCGTCATTGAAAGAAGCGCGGGAGGAAAATAAAGAAGAAAACTCGAATTGAAATTAGAAGCGCTACTAAAGCCGAGAAATAATTATGTTTTGTATAGGTTATTTTAAATGGAGAAATTAATTGTTTAAAAAAATATGTAAAGAATGTAAAAAAATAATAGAATATAATGACCCTAAAGAATTATTACCATATTTTTATTTTAAGTGCGGATATTTTATTAATACATGCAAGGAATGTGAATTAAAAAAGCACGCAAAGAAATATAAAGAGGGTACATACAACTATCATCAACATAAAAATGACGGTTATTTCGAAAATTATTCTATTGGAAATTTTAGTAGATGTGGATGAATAAATGGCAAAAACCGTAGCTTCACGTAAACAAAAAGGTATGCGTTTTCAAAAAAAAATTATAGAAAAAATATTATTTCAATTTCCAGATTTAACTAAAAATGATATTCGTTCTATTCCTTCTTCTGTTCCTGGCCCTGATCTCTGGTTATCAGAACGTGCTAAAAGAAGAATTCCTATAGACTGGGAAGCAAAATGTCAAGAACATCTTGATATATGGAGTGCAATAAAGCAGGTGGAAATAAGATGTAAAAATGATATACCAATAGTAGCGTTTAGTAGAAATAGGTCAAAATCATACGTTTGCCTTGGCTTAGAAAATTTTTTAACAATTTTAGAATTGGCAACAAGGAGAAATAATGATATGTAACAAGTGTAGTACATTAATGGCAAAAAACGGAACAAGAAACGGAAAACAAAGATATAAATGTTCTGTTTGTGGTTATGAAAAAGAAATTTTAATTACAAATAATATTTTGGTTATTCCTGATCTTCATATTCCGTTTGAACATTCTAATGCATTAAAATTTTGTTCTGATCTAAAGAAAGAATACGATTGTTCTACTATAATTCAAATAGGAGATATAGCAGACCAATACGGATTTTCAAGATATGCTCGTGATCCAGATGCATTAACAACAAGAGAAGAAGTAAAATTAGCAATTACTAAAATATCAGAATGGGCACAAGAATTTCCTGATCTTACAATAACTATAGGAAATCATTGCAGAAGAATTCAAAAAAGATTATATGAAATAGGAATTCCGTCTGATATTGTTTTGAAAACTATTAATGAAATATTTGGAATGCCTAAAACATGGAAATGGGTAAGTGAAAAAACAATTAATAATATTACTTATTTACATGGTTCTAAAGCAGGAGAATATGCACATGTTAATACAGCAAAAGCATATAGAAATTCTGTAGTAATTGGTCATACTCATTCTACTTTAGGGGTAGATTGGACCGCAGGAATTCATGATAAAATTTTCGGCGCAAATTGCGGATGCTTAATAGATCAAGCAAAGTATGCATTTTATTATGCTCGTGAAATGACACGTAGACCTACGTTAGGAGCAATTATTGTATTAAATGGTAAATATCCTTTAACTATTCCAATGGAGGAATAATATGTTTGATGATATTGATTTTGATGATTTGATGGATTACAACGAATATAAATTAGATCATGCAGATGATTATAATGATTTAATGAGTAGACCATTTTATCCTGATCCAGAAGAAGAGGAATTAGATTAAATGCCCGAAAGAAAATTAGCACACATAGAAAAAATTATTGATCTTCAACCAATACCTGGAGCAGACAAAATAGAAGTAGCTACTGTTTTAGGTTGGCAATGTGTTGTTAAGAAAAATGATTTTCATATTGGGGATTTGGCTTTATATATAGAAATAGATAGCATTGTTCCAAAAATCCCATATTTTGATTTTATGATTAATAGAAAATATAGAGTAAAAACTATTAAACTCCGTAAACAAATTAGTCAAGGTTTATTAATTTCTATTAAAGATTTAACCAATTTAGTTACATTTCATATAGCAAATAAATATATTAATTGTTTAAACTGGTATGAAGGACAAGACATTACCAATTGGTTAAATATTACAAAATATGAATCTCTTTCAGATAAAGAATCAAATTGGACACCACAACAAAAAAATAAATGGCCTTGGTATATTAAATATTTTACTAGGTATCAATGGTTTCGTAAATTGTTTAAAATAAAGTCAAAGTCTTTTCCAGAATTTATTCCTAAAACAGATGAAGAACGTGTTCAAAATATGCCTTGGATATGTGATAAATATAAAGATAAAGAATTTATTGCTACAGAAAAAATTGACGGACAATCTGCAACATATTGGATAAGAAAAAAATTATTAGGATATGAATTTGGAATATGTAGTAGGACAGTTAGAAAATCAGAACATGATAATAGTAATTGGTCTAAAGTTGCTAAACAATTTAATATTAAAGAAAAATTAATCGAAATATCTAAGTGGTTAAAAACCGACGTAGCTATTCAAGGAGAAATTATAAGTTCTAAAATTCAAAACGGCAAATATCATAATAATCATATTAAATGTGTTGAATTTCCGTATGATTTTTATGTTTTTAATTTATATAATATAAATAAAAAAAAATATATAGATTATCATGCTATGGTTTCTGTTTTAACTTTATTTGAACTTAAATTGGTTCCAAGAATTTCAGCATCAGAATTTAACAAATTACCATCTACAATAAAAGAATTAATAGAATTTTCTGGAGGAAAAAGCCAATTAGCAAATATTGAAAGAGAAGGTATTGTTATAAGAACATTAGATCAAAAGATATCTTTTAAAGTAGTAAATCCTAAATTTTTATTAAAAAATAATGATTAATAAAGGCAAATTAATGAAAAAAGAACTTGAACAACAAATTATTGAAATTGCTCCATATATGTTTAGATATGATGGGTGGAATAATACTCAAAATTCGTTACTTGTTTTTGGATTTGAGTGCGGTGATGGATGGTTTGAATTAATTAAACAACTAGTAAATGATATAAAAAATAATGATATTACACATTCTGTTCAAGTAAATCAAGTTAAAGAAAAATTTGGAACTCTTAGATTTTATATTAAAAAAGGAACAGAAAAAATATTTGAATTAATTTTTAAAGCAGAATATGAATCAGGAAAAATATGTGAAAAATGTGGAAATCCGGGGAAATTACGTTATGGTGGATGGATACTTACATTATGTAATGATTGTAATAAAAAGACAAAGGAATAAAAATGCTTAAAAAAGATATAGAAAGAATTATGAAATTTAAAGAACATACAGAAAAAACAGGAAATAATATACATAGAATATTTAAAAATATATGTATATTTGTATGGTCTAAAATTATGTTAATATCAATAGGAATTTTAATAGGAGTAATTAGTTTATTTGCTGGATTAAGTGGCGAGAACGATTAATATGTCAAATAAAACAGACGTGTTTGAAACATCTTTTGCATATAACATATTTAAAGATCGTTATTCTTTTGGCGGAACAGAAACATGGAAAGAATTATGTGAAAGAGTAGTTGAATCAGTATGTGGTAATTATTTATCTCAAGAAGATAAAAATATAATTAAACAATATATGTATGAACGTAAATTTATTCCTGCCGGAAGATACCTTTATGGGGCTGGTAGAGAATCTCATATGGTTAAGAATTGTTTTTTATTCAGAGCACATGATTCGAGAGAAGGATGGGCTGACTTACTTAAAAAAATAACTATAACAACTATGTTAGGCGGTGGTTGTGGTATAAATTATAGTAATTTAAGAGAAAAAGGGTCATTAATAAAAAAGGTGGGCGGTACTTCTTCCGGGCCAATGGCATTAATTCATGCTGCTAATGAAGCAGCAAGATATATCAGACAGGGGGGGTCGAGACGCGGTGCTTTAGGTGCATGGTTAAAATGGAATCATCCTGATATATTTAATTTTATTCATTCAAAAGATTGGTCTGAAACATTACTTATAGCTAAAGAAGTTAATTCAGAAATTACTTTACCGCTTGAATTAACAAATATAAGTGTAAGTTATGGAACAGATTTTTTTAATGCTATAGAAAATAAACAAAATGAATTTCATTCTTTAGCTAACAAGGTATGGACTGAAAATTGTTTACAGGCTTTAAAAACAGGTGAACCGGGGTTTTCTTTAAATCATATTAAAGATGCTTTTAATTTACGCAATCCCTGCGGCGAGGCAGTTAGTGATAATGATTCTGATTCGTGTAATTTAGGTACAATTTTTATTTCTAAATTTGATTCAAGAGATGATTTTGAACGATGTATTAAATATTGTACTAAATTATTAATTTGTGGTAATCTTTATTCTGATTATCCTATTCCAGAAATGCGAGAAATAGCTCTACGAAACAATAGAATAGGCTTGGGATTGGGCGGTATACACGAATGGCTTATAGACAGAGATGAGCCCTACAGAGTTCCTACAGAGTTACACAAGTGGTTAAATATATATGTTCAAGCTAGTGATGAATCAGCTTATGTTACGGCCAAAGAAATTGGTATTAATATATCTTTATCTAAAAGGGCCATTGCTCCTACAGGTACAATAGGATGTATTGCAGAATCTACGACAGGAAGTGAACCAATATTTTGTAAGGCATATAAAAGATATTATTATAAAGATAATAAAAAAGTATTTGAATATGTTATTGATCCAGTAATTAAAAAAGCTATAGAAAAAGGAAAAGATATATCTTTTATTCAAGATTCTTATGATATTTCTTTTAAAAGCCGAGTTAAATTTCAAGCTGATCTACAAAATTATGTAGATATGGCAATTTCGTCTACGTGTAATCTTCCTGAGTGGGGAACTGAAAAAAATAATGAAAATACTTTAAAAGATTACAGTAAAATATTATTAAAATATGCAAAACGTTTAAGAGGATTTACTTGTTATCCAAATAACGCCAGAGGAGGACAGCCTTTAGAAAGAACAACCATTGAAGAAGCAATGTCAAATCAAAATAAAGTGTTTGAAAGTAATGAAAAAAGTTGTATAGGCGGAACGTGTGGATTATAAAAAAGGATTAAAATTCGATATTAATAAACCAATGTGGAATTTACTTCCATTAGAACCTATTTATTGGGTTGTTAAAATTATGACATACGGAGCTAAAAAATATGCTCCGAATAATTGGAAAAAAGTAAATAAAGAACGATATGAAGCTGCAATGTGGAGACACTGGTATGCCTATAAACAAGGAGAAATAATTGATAAAGAATCAAAAATGCCACATCTTGCTCATTTTTTAACTAATTGTTTTTTTTATTTTTGGAAAGTATTACATAATAACAAGGAAACTATTTATGAAACCTAAAATTTATGTTGCTGGTAAATTAAATGATATGGCGTGTGATTATATTAAAAATATGCATAAAATGATACATGCCGCAAAACAAATTAGAGATTTTGGTGGTGCTGTATATGTTCCGTGTGTAGATTTTTTAGAAGGACTTGTATCAGGACAATTTGAGTATGAAGATTATTTTAATAATTCACAGCCTTTTTTGGAAATTTGCGATGCAGTATATGTTTGTAAAGGGTATGAAACTTCTAAAGGCACTTTAAGAGAAATAAAATTAGCCGTAGAAAAAAAAATTCCTGTGTTTTTTAATTTAGTAGAACTTTATCACTGGATTCAAAAGGATTAATATGCCATATATTAAAAAATGGGGAACTCATACATTTTATCCCATAATTTCTGAACAATATCATAATTCAGGAGAACTTAATTATTCATTAACACGTCTTTGTTTAATATATTTAAAAGATAGAACAGAGTGTTATCAAACTTATAATGATATAATTGGTGCGTTAGAATGCTGTAAACAAGAAATATATCGTCGTAAAATAAGTGATTATGAAAATAAAAAATGTCAGGAAAATGGAGATGTATTTTGATTGAAAAACGTTATGAATTAATATGTGACGAATGTGGAAAAAAATATGGTCATATGAAAGAAAATCATATAGCAACATATTATTATGGTCATTGTGATTATTGTAATACTGATAAAATTGTAACAGAAGCGAGAGATTATGGATACCCGAAACCTATACAATAAAAAAACAATGAATAATGCAATAATTGATGTAAAAATACAGGAAAATAAAAAAATTTGCAAATCAATGATTGATATTGAAACATATAAAAATCAATTAACTAAAACAGATATTATAAATAAATATAATGAAATAATACAGTGTTATGAAAATATTATTACCAACTTGAAAGCAAATCATGATTAATCAAACAGAAAAACAAACAAAAACAATAGATTTAAAAGAAATAATTCAAAAGATTTCTATTGAACCGAAACGACAAGATGGGGAATCATTTAAAAATTATAAAAAACGTCGTAAAAATAATAATTATTTAATTAATATTTATTTAAAAGGTAGTGTTTTTTATTATTGTGATCTTTTAACTGAACATAATATTGATATAGATACAAATACTGCTATTCCTTATAGAAATTCAAAAAGATTAAATTTAAATAAAAGTCAAAAAAGATTAATTAAAAAGAAAAAACATAATTTATTTAAAAAATAGGAAAAATTAAAATAAATAAATGATCAAAGTAACAAATAAAATTTTTAAAATTGAACAATTAAAAAATAAACCGGCCATACAAATATTAAATTATAGTTGTGATTTAATTAATTCAACAGGTTGTATTTTTTGGATTGCTTATGGTACTGCGTTAGGTTTATGGAGGGACGGTAAAATAATAGACAATGATACAGATTTGGATATTGATATTATTAGTAATGATCATATTGATATTATTAAAAATTTATTTAAAAAAAATTTTCAATTAATTAGAATAACGGAGGATAAACAAAATGGGTATATATACCAACTGGCTTTTTTGGATAATGAAACGAATATTATTTTAGATTTAACATTTTTAAAAGAAAAAAGAAATTTTTTAGTCACTGAAGCAGAATATAGTGGAAAATATTCTTATCCAATTAGTTTTATATCGGAACTTGGTTGGTTTAAATTAAATAAACATATTTATTCAATAATTAATCCAGAACTATATTTAAAATATGTTTATGGTTCTAATTGGAAATTTCCTTTATCTAAAAAAGAAACTAAATATTATTGGGGTAATAATGATTGATATTATTATATATGCACAACATCCTATTTTTACTGATGCTCTTTTAAGAAGTATGAATATGATGTGGATAAATCATCCTATTCCGTATATTATTCAGGACAAAAAAGATTTTGGAACTCATGGTATTTTAGGTAGAGAACATAAACTTAAATTTATTGAAGATCCTTCTTTTTTAACTAATCCATTTAGATTAATTTTAAAAAGTGATGATTTATTTATACGGCCTTATAAACTTGATTTAAATGTTTTTCAACATATGCCTTTAGATACTATTTCATTAAAAATAGGAAAAAATTTAAAATCAACACAAATTCCAAAACATAATGTTTTTAATCCTCGAAATTATAAATATCCTTTTGATGTAACAATGTTTAATAAGACAGGAAGAATACATCGAAATAAAAATAATTTAAAAACAGATTTATCATGGATTCCTAATCAATCATATATCATTGAAATTGATCCTGATTATGGCTATGCTGGTTCTAAGGGAACTATAGACCCAAGAGTGGTAACAAATTATGATAAAATATATTTAGAAGGAAAACGATTAGATATTTATCCGTTTTTGTTTATAGAAAATACAGAATATATACTTTATCCTGATTTGTGGTTTACATGGAAAAAATAAAAATTATATATTATCCTGGAACATGGGATATTCCTCATATTGGACATATTAATGCTTTAAATTATGTTATTAATTATCCTTTAGAATTTAAACATAAACTTATTATTGGAATAGAATCTGATAAATTATGCATTCAAAATAAAAGAAACCCTATTTATAATGAGCAAGAACGAAAAAAATTTATAAAAAAATATTCTGATTTTTTTCCTTTGGTGTATTATAATTATAATTATAGATTTCATTATGCTTATGATATTTTTGCTTGTGGTTTAGGGTTTGGTGAAAGACAGGATCAAAAAGAACATATAAAATGGTGTAACGAAAACGGAATTCAAATTTTACATGTTCCAAGAACACAAGGAATTTCAACTTCTAAAATAATTGAAAGGATACAAAAATGGGAGAAACTGGATTAGGGCAATCTATTATAGATATTATGCAGTGGGCTGTTATTATTGTTATTATGGTTAAGGTTGGACTTATTAAAAATATTTTTAAGGATTAAAATGAATTATTACTTTTATATTTTTGGTTCTGTTTGTTTTATAATTGGTTCGGTTATAGGTCTTTTAAACAAATAGGGAGAAATTAATGTCTATATCAGAAGAATATTGGAAAAATGCCGATATTTATAAATTAGGAGAACATTGGAATTATAATCAAAAATTATCTTATGATGTTCAAAAAATAATTCCTCATGTTCGCAGATATAATACTATTGCTGATATAGGATGTGGTGAAGCCAAAGTAACAAGAATTCTTAATAAAATTTTTAATTTTAATTTAATTTATTTGTATGATATAAATGAATCATGTTTATTTAGAACTCTTTTAAATACTCCATTAAATTTTAGAGGCGAAACCGGTAATTTAAATGAAAAAATACCACAAGAAATTAAAGATTCTGAAATGATATTATGGTTAGGCGGAATTAATTATATTTTTAATGATAGAAAATTAAAAGAAATATTATCTAGTTTAAATAATATAATTATTCGTTCGTGTTGTTATAAAGAACAAACATATATTAATAAATATAGTAAAGAACTTAAATCAAATTATGAGGTTTTATATCGTACTAAAGACGAAATTAAAACAATATTATCTTCAGTATTTAAATCAGTTAAATACGAAAGATTATACCCTAATTATTTAGAGTCTAAATTCGGCGGTATTCAATATTTATTCGTAGGAGAAAATAAAATATGTTAAAATTAATATTAATCTTAGCTACAATTGTAATTATTAAACTTTCGTGTATTTTTTATGGATTTAAAAAGCACAATACTGATTGAATAAAACTTAAGTAAAACTGAAATAATACAATTTTAAATAAGTGTTTTACAACGAATTTTTGTTTTTAAATCAGTTAAATCTGAAATATAAAAATCACTTTCGTCATCACTATTATTTATAATAAAAATTTTTGTACCCTCAACAATATTATTTCCAACCGCAATAAATGATGTATCTGTTGTATCTTCTACATCAAATTCTATTCCATTAATTGTTCCTGTAGGATTAGTTTCTTCTGGTTTAAAACCAGTACCTTCTATTTTCCATTTATTGTTTGATATTTTTATAATATTTGTAATAATCGGTTGAATAGTTACTGTCCAATAATTTGACTGATTTGTCCACTGATTATATCTAAGAACACTTTCATCTATTGTTTCTGCTATTTCTGGCATTATCCTAGTTTCATCTAATATTCCATCAAACGAATAACCATTGGTTCCAAATTCAAGAATAGCAGTCGAATTATTTATAGTTTTAGCTGGTACATCTCCTGTAAATGATAAATTTACATCAACACCATTAACTCTAATTTTAAATCTATTTGCATTGCCTGTTTGTGTTCCGTCATAAACCATATCAATAACAAAAAAAGTATCTGAAAAAATTATTCCTGTGGGATCAAAATTTGCATAAAAACTTAAATAATCCATCGATACTTGAATATTAGTATCGTTTATACAATAAATATTTGCTCCTACTCCGTGATTTAACCAAAGACTTTCGGTCCCTAACACTGTTTGTTTCATTAACATTTTTATTGTAAATTTATTTATATTATTTAATGGAATACGTAGTGTGTCATCATATTTTACTACACTTGATGATCCATTCATCCCATAACCAACATCGATGACACCTGTTTGTTGCGTAGTTATATCAGCTGGATTCGGATTATATTCGTCTCCACACCTGTTTAAAATATTAATTGGTGTTCCCGTCTCTAAATATCCATGACATGCAATACACCCTCCAGTAGTAAATACTTCAGGATTATTTGATTTTATTATATTCTCACCTGCTTGTAAATAATAACAATAGTTTTCTTCAGAATTTCCTAAAAACCACATTGTTTCGTTATTAGGATCAATATATCTAATTGTTTCTAATCCACTGTTTGCATCTATTATTCCAATTTTATTTGTATTGGTTGCTATACTTTTCCATAAATCAAATTTAGAATTATTTAAATTTGAAAAACTAAATAAATTATCTATATTTGTTATTGCCGATGGTATTAAATTATTATTTGGGGTTAATTTTAAAACTCTATTTTGTCCCCCTCCCTTTATTAAAGGAATATTACTCATAATTTTAAATTTCCTGCCTTTCGTTCATTTTTAAATAGTACAAATACCTTTTTTTTCATATAAATAATTAACTTCTTCTGCTTTATTTAATATTGTAAAATATTTAATCAGGCCATTAAAAACAGAAGTATATGCATGCCCACCAATAAAAGGAACATTATCTATAATCCCTTTAGTTTTAGGCAATTTAATTAAAACCCCAACATGTTTAAAAAAAATCTTTTCAGCAATATTATCTATAAGATCATTGTTTTTAATTATTCTTAATGTTGGTATATTATAATTATTATATTTTTTTGCTGTTTTTCTTGTAAAAACCGGAGGTGCATTATAAGTTATAGTTAATGGTTTAGTTCCTAAGTTTTCATAAATTAATTTTGAAATAACAGATGTTCTAGGACCACCTCTTGAATGCCCCGTATTTCTAATAGATTTATTACAATTTAATATATCTTGAATAGCTTCAAAAGTATCTATTCCACCTTTAAAAAATCCGTTATGTCCTCCATATTTTCGAATAGGAAATGGACTGACATTACTTTTCCATCCTAATTTTTTTTCTGTCCCCAAATTAACTATTCTAATTAAATCTTTTGTTTCAATAGTATAAGTAACATCCATATATTTTGGATTTATAAACTTATTAATTTTAGGTTTATCTAACCATCTATTTAAACAATCTTCAACAAAATCTTCTTTACTACTATCACCATCTCCAGAATCTTGATTATATCTAGCTATTAATGCAATAAAAGGAAATTCTTCAGCTATAGGATGCATATTATTTACCTTCTTTATATGAATAATGATTTCCGTCTTTTCTTTTAAAATCCCCACCCCACGTACACATAGGATCAAGAGACTTCCAATACTGCCCAAACTCATAATGATTTTCTGTTTTAGTTAAATATATAATTTTTCCATTAGAAAGTTTTTTAAATAAATTAATATCTGCTGCTAACCCCCTATAATGAAATGAATTTTTACAATGCCCTTCCCTAGCAAAAACATCTCCTAGAGTACACTCATATCCTTCTTGATTATTTATATATTGAATTAAACGAACTAAAAGTCTTGTAAATTTTGCTCTATCATTATATAAACTCATATATTCTCCTTTTATTCCCAAAATTTATAAATTTTAACATCAGATTCGGCACTAGTTATTCTATTACATCTATTCCATAATTGACTTATATTTTTTATTAAATTTGGAATATCATTTAATGTCCCTTTTCCCATATTTAATGGTCTACTTGTATTATGATCATATTGATTAAATAAATTCCATAATTGTTGAACATTTCTTATCATATTTGGTATATCTTTTTCTGTCCCTTTTCCCATATTTAATGGTCTAGAAGGAAGTCTAGAAGGAATACCTCCTAAAGTTCTTTTAACAACCCTAATTAAATGAGTTATTAATTCAAAACATTTATATGGACCAACACCATATTTTCCATGACCATATTTAGACATATTTTTACATATCTATTTTAAATTATATTTTTTATTAAGTTGTTTGAAAAACCAACGTTCCGGCTATGGTTTTATATCCTGATGCGGTCCACGAATCCGATGCAAGAAATATACCAAAACTAAATGAAAAAACACCAGAATCATAAAAAACATCAACTATACCAAGATCACTAGTATTATCTTGTCCGCTGGCGTGTCCTAAACTTTGAGGAGACCCGCCAAATACATCTGAAGGGACTACCGGCAGTGTGAAACTCGTAGTGGTGCTATTACTTATACCTGTAATATAAAATCGTACTATACAAGTTTTACCCGTTAGTTTATAATAGATAGTTTTAGTTAGTCCGTCGGCCCATCCTACAACTGTACTGGTTGCACTATAATCAGTCCAAACTCCGTCTATATCAGATGCTACTTCTGCCCCATTTCTGTAGTCAATATTATTCGATGCATCTAATACCAAAAATTTATTGACGTCAGCTCCGGCATTAATTACTGTAGACAAGTTAGGAGTGCCTGTAACTTTTAATCCCCCCGTTACCGTGAATGTAGGCGTCGGAGTTCCGGTAACCGTTATTCCACCTTCATCAGTTATAAATTCTCCCGTCCAGCCGGATTGCCAACCTGTTGAATTCTGAAACCCCGCAACAACGTCTGTGATAACAATTTTAGGATGCCGCCATTCTGTGGCTGTTGTACCTAAAAGCAAACAACAATACGTCCCGTCATGGCCTAGACGTACTGACGAAAACGGCGCAGCCCCCGTAATATTAGCATGAGGATAAAGCCATGTTGTTCCGGCAGTATAATTGTATCCATCAATTACACATTCCCAACTTTCCACTGTCGGACTATAATTATAACCTGATATTTTTACTTTCAACATGGTATAAGACCACGATTTAGGCATTGTTATTTTCAACGTCCCTATCGACGGGTACCCTGCTGTACTATAATGCAAAACATTGCGATAGTGAACCACATTATTTTTATTCGTAAAAATAGTATTATCGAGTTCGGACGTTCCTGTTACTTCAAGGTTATTTATTCCAGTTAAATTCTGGCTATTCCAATCAAAAACATCATCAGCATCCCCACTTAAATCACTGAGTATTTCGGCACTAGTACGATAATCTATCACATTTTCTGCGTCTAATACCAAAAATTTATCGGTATCAGTTTCAGCATCAACAATTGAATTTAAAACAATATTATTAGCAGTTATTGTTTCTATACCAGAAATATTTTGATTATTCCATGAAAAATCTCCAGATGCATCATTAGAAAGGTCGGATAATAATTCAACACTATTTCTATATTTAATATTTCCAGACGTATCAATTACAAGAAATTTATTAACATCAGAATTTGCATCTAATATAGAGTTTATAATAATTCCGCTATTTGTAATAGAACCACTAGTATTAATATTTCCTAAAATTGTAGTATCTCCATATAAAATACCACTATATAAACTATTATGTTTATGACCACTTATATTAATTTCTTCGTCTACTGTATCTTTAACAAGGGTATTTATAATATTTTCAAATAATTGTGATTCTACATCATACCATGGTTCATCTTCATATTCATTTAATGTAAAACCTAAATGTTGTCTCATTTTAATGTCCTTAATTTATTATATACTTGCCATAATTGATTAATATTACAAATAATTTTTGAAATATCATTTTTAGTTCCTTTACCCATATAATGAATATTTAATGGTCTACCAGTATATTTATTAGAAACTAATGAAGGAAGTCTAGAATATGCTTTTATTAAAGGAAGTTTAGGATATACTTTTACTTTAGTTTCTTCTTCTGGAAGTAACCCCTCAGGAATATCCCAAAAATCTTCATTAAAAAACATATTATATCTTGTTGATGCCCAAGATTCTTCATATGATCCTAATGGAGATATAGAAACTTCATCGGCGGTAAATCCTACCGATGTATAATCAGATCGTCCAAAACCAAAACTACTACTTGCTGAATCTGGGAACATTGATGGAAAATCCCAACCATAAAAAGTTAATATTTGTTGTTCACTATTTATAAACATTTTTACTTTTTGGGGATTAGTTATTCCGTCTCCGTTATAAACAATCATGCAATGAAAAGGAACGTTATCACCAATAATTAAAGTACACTTAGCATAAGCATTACCGATATTAAAATATATTGTTCTTATACCACCTTGCCTTGCAGTTTTTAATTCAACGCCGTTATATTTTCTAATAAGATAATTATAATATGAACTTGATAAACTATTTACAGAATAAATTCCTTCAAAAGTAGCTTTTGAAGACCCACTCAACGGAATATCATCAAATACATCTATTCTGCTTTTACTTACAAGAAAATTTGCACGATTTCCAAATGTTCCAGAATTTCCAATTGTTACTTTTGATATATCATTAAGAATACCATCTTTTCCCAAAATAACATCAATCGTTACTGGTCCGTTTTCAAATTCATTTATAGGCCAATAATGTTCATATCCACTTAAAAAAAACGTTTCGGCATTGTTTGTTTTAGATATATTATTTCCTACACAAATACAAAATTCACGGTCTTGAGTTATATTTGTAGAAGCATTAAAATAAATTAATAATTTATTATTATCAATATCTAAAAATACATAACGAGGACATTCGGTGTCATTATCAACGTCATAAACAGTAATATTTTCTTCTGAAGAAATATTTGATTTAAATTCAGCATCTTCTTCAAGTAATATAGAAGCATCAAATTGATAAGTAAAATATGTAAAATTTGCAGACAACAAAGTATGATTTGCAATTAATCTTCTATAATATTCTGTTCCGGTAGGTATAGCCATATTTTTACCATATATATAAAAATGTGTGGCTCATATTTCAGAGCCACATTATAAATTAAGCAGTCAGTGGGTCGGCACCAACATAAAGATAACCTAAAGAACCGTCCTCTAGTCTAATTCTAATAGACCTAACTACATTAGGACAAGCTCCTGCCGCTTTAGTCGCAAGCATATTACCATCGGCCGAAGTCCATCCTGCATAAAAATCAAACAAGACGGCGTCATCGTCTACTGCGGTCTTTCCGTTGGTTGTTCCATCATTAACAACTCTAAACATTGCTATTTTATTACCAGACGGATCAGAAGAATCACCAAACGAGTAAATCTCTGATTGAACAACAGCTAACGTTCCAGTTCCGGGATAAGCTATATCCGCAAGACCAATTTGAAATCGTCCTGCTACTCCCAAACCTGTTACAGAGCCCGTAGAGGTACTTTCTCCAAAACCCAAGGAACACTGCATTCCTTGTGCCGTTGCAGCCGCTACGTCCACAACATCGCTATATATACGCATTACAGCATTACTTCCACCTGCACCAGTTAGGTAGTTTCTTAAATACATTCCACAACAAGTTCCAGAAGTTGCACCACAATCAGTATAAACTTGAATAAATTTTGTACTGGCTGTATCATCAACAACCGGATCACCAGAAGCACCGGCAACCAGAATTTGTTTTACACTTGAGGGCTGCATATAAATACCAATAGGCCATGTTGCCGTACTTGCCAGTAAGGTCTTTTTAGTTGCAAAAGCAGCCATATTTCCGGTAGCAGTAAATGTTGAAGCATTTAAAACAGATAGAAATCCGGCCATTAAACCACCAGACTCAACAGTAAGACCAGTTCCACCAAAACGAGCACACACACAACCAACACCATATCCGGTTTGAATATCACAATCAGTGCTAGTTTCTAATGTTCCCATTAATCCTGCATGATAATGATTTAAAGAACCATTTTTAACAATAAGTTGTCCAATTAGACCATAAGTTTCTTGATTAATTACTGTATCAGCAGCACAAGTAACCATATGACGAAATCTTCCAGCTTTTGCAGAATAAGCACTAGTAAGATCACCAGATTCTTCACAAAAAACTGATACAACATCTATTTGTCCGTCACCGTAATAATCCATACCAGAAGTTAAAATAACTCCACTTCCAGAAGCTTGACTAGCAACCCAATCACCAATTCTAATTGCGGGTTCACTATTTCCACCATCAACAGTAATAGCACTAGCAACAGAATCAGTATCTACTATTTCTACTCCGCCGACTGTACTACCATCACCAAAAAACCACGCATTAAGATCAGTATCATAAACCTGAAATCCTTCAGGAATAGTTAATGTTCCTCGCTTAGCTGTAGTGACTTTCCATGAATTATCATTTACTTTATCAGTTTTCTTCAATAAAGTAAAAAATTGATTAATGTCTTTATTACTCATTCGTTTTCCTTTTCTATTCTTCTACGAATTTATCATATAAACTTAAATGCTGTTCGGTAATTTTCTTTTTCTTACTTAAATCCTTAAGAACTTCTGAAATAATTTCAATTCCCTTTAAACCAAAATCTATTTCTTTGTTTTCGTTGGTTTTTTCAGCATTCCATGTTAATACATTTTGTTTATTTTCATTTAATACGGATTTAATATTCCATTTAATAAGTTCTTCTTCGGAAAATCCAATATCTTCTTTAAGTTTTCTTACAACTCGAATAGTTACAATATTATCTTCCGCAGGAAGAATGCCCATTAATAAAATTCTTTCTAAAATATTTAACGAAATTTTCATTTCTTTCTCCTTTTAGTTTGTTTCTAAAATTTTAATAAGTGTTTTAGTTCTATTAATATAAGTATGTTGTTTAGTAACAATATTAAAACAATTATTTATTTTGTTTAAAAGAATATCCTTTTTTTCATTAAAAATATTATTTAAAATTTCTATAATATTGTTATTGTTTGCATAATAAATATTATCTTCAAAAATATCTTTAGCTTCCTTTCTAGGATTAATATATAATTGTATTGATCTACATCCTGCAATTTCATATGCTCTAGGATTAATAGAATATGGTTCTCCTACATCTATTAATAAAGAATTTCCATATTCTTCAGTAGGATTCCAATTAACATTTCTATCTATATTTATTGTTACAGTAGCTCCTCTATAATAAAGTTTAGTATCTTTATTGTTTAAAATTTTATGATCAGCATATTTTCTTATAATACTATCTTTTTTAGTTTTTAATAACGGACCAATTATTTTTATTTTTAATTCTTTTTCTTCACAATATTGACATATTTCTTCTAGTGGTTTTTCTCTATCTTTATATATAGTTCCAACAAAAACAATATCTGATTTATATTTATCAGAAATTTCGCTTTTAGATACTGTTGGTAAAAAAGAACTAGTTGCTGTTGGCAAATAAAATATTTTTTCTCCTACCATGTTTTTTTCATTACTAAACCAATAATTTATATAAGTTTTTTTATCATTTAATATTTTAGATGCATGAGGGTCATCACTAGCCAAAATACATAATTTTTTATCATACATAGACATCATAAACCACTCAGGCAATGTTAAACCAGAAATACATAAACAATGAGTAAAATTATTTGCTTTGTTTAATAGTTTTGCTAAAGTTAATCCGTATGCTCCTTCTAACGAAAAATGATGAATAGAATTCTGATTAACTAATTCATGTACAGGAACAACTTCATAATTAATATTTAAACTTCTAAGAGCTTCATCATATCCGTTATAAATATCTAATGTTGAAAAATGATGAATATCACTAACTAATAAAATTTTCATATTTTTTTCCTTTACTGGAATTTATTATTGTTTTTAATCCATCCATACTACTAATTTATCTGCTGTTAATCCAGAAGTCATAATATCTTTAATCATAAACGGAAGAATATCTCCATTGGATGTAGTTACTTGTAATGAAAACGAATCTAAACCACGATCAGCATTTTGTAATCCACGAATATATAGATTTCCTGCCGTGTTAGTAACCAATACTCCTCCAACCTTATAAATTGGATAAATTGTTCCGGTGCTAGCGTCTCCGCTGGCTCCACTAATATAATTTCCATCCATTGCATCTTCTTTAGAATCTGCAATACGAATAACGCCAGAACTTACAGGAATAACAAAATATTCTTCTTGATCTGTAAATCCTTCTGCTGTTCCACCATCAATACTTAAAATCATACTTTGACCACATTTTAATGCACTCATATCTACAGATGCATTAATTGTACCACTAGGTCCAGTAGTATCAAAAGCATATGTAGTTGTAGATATATTAAAATTTGATGTGGGATTTCCATGAACCTGTTTCATGTGTTTTCTCCTAATTTATTTTCATACAAGATGCAACAATTATAGTAACAATAGTTCCTATATTAGTTGCTACCATTGTTACACAAAAAGTCATTAAACTTTTAATTTTATTTTTAAATTTTTCTAAATTTCTTACTCGCTCTAATAATCCCGGATTACCATTTAATCCGCCAACAATAGCTTGGTGTATTTCAAAAACCAACTGTTTTAATTCAGCATCATCCATTTATTCCTCTATTTGTTTTATTACGTTTTCTATAATTTCTTTGGCATGTTCTCCTGATTGAACCGCACCTAACATTTCTGCTACACGTTTTAAGCTTTTCATTGTTTTTTCCCAAGATTTTCCTTCAATAGTAGATTCCCACATTTTTTTAGAAAACATAGCCATTCTATTCATAAGTTCTTGTGTGGGTCCACCCAAATTAATGTCATATCCTGATGCTGCTGTAGCTATGGCCGCTCCTAATACGGGATATAAAGCTATATTATTAATAGCTATTCTTTTAGCAAACCATGAAAAATATTCTGAGGCTTCTTCTGGTAAATCATCTTTTCCTCTAGCCTTTAATAATCCGGTTCTTATAACTTCAACCATTAGAGGCTGAATAACTAAAAGCATAGTTAAACTAGACCATCCGTTTGGTTTTCCTTTTTGAATATCATTTACAATTCTTCTAACCAGCATCATTCTTTTAATTGGTTCAGACGTAAACATCGTTAATGGTTTAAGAAGCATTGAATTCATAATAGCTGGTCTATCTAACATATCAGAAGTTGCCTGAGTTCTTCTTACAACATCTGTGGTTCTTTTAGCTACTGCTCTATAAAATTGATCTGTACCTTTTTCCATGCCTTTTAAAGATAATTCTTCTTCAACGGCTCTCCATACCATAGCACATGCTCTTTGATCCATACCAATCATAGGAGACAATGCACCTTCTGCACTTAACCATCTTCTCCACCCCTGTTTTCCTCCAGTAATTCTAGTTCTGGATTCAGAAGATTTTTTTTGTTCTCCGATTGCATAATCACCATGTCCTTCAAATCTTTCTCTTAATGACGGAGAATATTTCCAAACTAAGTCTTTAATTCTATCAAATTCTTTAGTTACAAGACCAAATGCACCAGAATGTCCCTTCATTAAAATATTAACTTTTTGAGGAACACTTATATCACCGAGAGCCGCCAAATATGAATAATAAGATACCGGCTGAATCAAAACAACAGGAATTTTATAACCTAAAACGGCAGTTGTAAAAATATTTTGAATAGTTCTTAATAAACTTTCTCCAATTTGAGGTTTATACATCATATTTCCATTAAAATTATCAACTAAATGAGAAATAGCATTATATTCAACATCTAATCCTTTTTTATACATCTCTTGCTTAAACTCTTTATTTAATAATATACTCTGAACATTTTTAGAAGGCAAAGCTGCACCAATATATTGTTCAATCATTGGGGCGGTTCTAGAAAATGCATCAAATACTCCCTCAAGAATAAGCGGAGCATTTGATTTAGTTCTTTGTTTTAATGCTGACGGACTTGTTTTAATAATATATTTTCTAAGCTGATCTAAATTTTTAATTTCTTTAATTTCGTTTTGAACATAATCTGAACGAACTAGTAATGGGTGATAATCTTCCTCTGAAAAAATATTATAACCAACATCTTGTTCAGAAACAGCGTTTCCTTTTTCTTTAATAATGTCTGCTATTTTAAAATACATTTTAGCAACAATTTTTTCATATTTAGTCATATTATTATGAATATGTTCAATATCATTTGCTGTTAATTTTATAATATCACTTTTATGAGTTAAAGAAATTCCTCCATTTAATAAATGTCTAATACCATTTTCGTTTTGAGAAATCATATACAAACTAATTTTTTGAGCTATATTTAATTTAACATTTCCGCTTTTTTCTGTTCTAAAATTCCAAACATCTGGTTTTTTAGTAATATTTTTTTCAATATTTCCTATAACTCCAGTTTGAAATGATGGACTCATTTTAATTAAAATATTTCTTGGAATTTTTTTCAATTCTTCTTGCATTAAATCAGTAATGTCATGTTTAAATTTATGTATAGCTTCTCTGCCATCGTTTAGCGGATTAAAAATATATTTAGTTAATGGACCATCTTCAAATCCATCAAGTTTATTTAAAATATATTCTAAATTAGTAGTAGTTAAATCTCCTTTTTTTATCCAATCTACAAGACGTTCTATTTTCGTTCCTTTAGCAAAACTTGGTTTTAATTTAATAATTCTTTGGATAATTTCTTCATTTGCTTGAGATATAGTTTTTTTCTTTGATATTTTAATATCTTTATTTGTAGTTCTTTGTTCTTTAAGTTGTTCTTTTGCTTTATTTAAAATTTCTTCAATATTAATAACACCAAACATGTCTCCGTTTTCATTAGTTAAAATAGATCGAAGTTTTTTTAATTCATTTTTTCCTAAATCACTTAATTCATATGAACCTTCATTGAAAGATTCTATTTCTACATATCCTTTATCTAATAAGTTTTGATATTTTGTACTAGGATTAGTATATTCTTGAGTTCCTTTTTTAAATGGACGATCTACAACACCACGATCTCCAAGTCGTTTTAAAGTTTGAAATGTTAAAAATTGATTATATCTTTTTTCAATATGATTTAAATCATTATTTATTTTATTTAAAATATCATTATCTTTTGATAATATTTTTCTATTTTGTTTTTTAAAACTTTTAAATTGAGAATATATATTTTTAGCATCTTCCCAATCTGAAAATTCATCTATGGTTTTTAATAATTGTTTATATTTATTATCACCTATTTCTTTAACATTATCTATCATATTAAATATTTGTCTTTTAAATGATTCTGCACCAGTTCCATAAAAATGTTTATTAGCAAAATCAAAATATCTAACTTGAAGTTCATCAATATCTTCAACTAATTCTAAATTTAAACGATCTTTAACATAAGTTTTTAATCTATGTTTTTTTGTAGTTGATATTTTTTTAGAATATTGTATTTTTTCTGTAGTTAATTCTTTTGTTTTTCCTAACTGACTAAATTGTTGAGATATTGCTCTAACAAGCATTTGTTTTTCTTTATTTGTAGAACGTTTATTAAACCACTTTTCAAAAATTTTATCTACTAATTTTTCTACAAAATTATAAACTTTCTTTAAAATTGATTTGTCTTGGTTATAAGTATTTTCTAAAAATTTTCCATTTTTATCAAAATATGTTTTACTAAGTTTTTCTACGTTATTAGCTATCCATTCATTAAAAAGAATTTCATTATTGTTTTCTACCCAGTCTAATAATTCTTTATGTGTTTTGGCATTAGAATACATTTTAGCAATTTGTTTAACTTCATAACTATTTTTATCTTTTTCAAACAAATCTCTAGCAAATTGCCCTAATTTAGGATCAATATAACTAATAACTTTTTCAGCACCATAATGTCCCCATAATTCATGCAATAATGTAGGTAAAACAGTTTTTTGATCTATGGCCGAATTAATAATTAATTGTTGTTGATTATTTTCTTTATTAGTAATTAAAGCCCCAAAAACATACGAAGGAAATTGTTTTCCGGTTTTTGGGTCTTGGTTAGTTACTATAAGTTTAGGTAATTCTGTTCCAAGATTTTTAAAAACTTTTTTAACTTCTTCAAATTGTTTAGCTATTTCAAATGCTTTAACTTTAGTTATTTTTTTATCTTGTATAGTTTTTTCTGTAGCATTTATAGGAACAGTAAAAGTATCTTGGTCTTTTGGATCAGAAAACATCATTTCTGGCTCACGTAATATATTTCCTTCTTGCTCCATTCCTTCAAGAAAACCATTAAAAATAATACCTAATTTACTAGCTAAATTTTTTCCTCGTTTAATATCTTCTTCTGTTCCTGTTAAATATTTAATAGGTTTGTTTGGATTAATGTCCTCAAGTTTTTTAGAATATTGTATATCACTAAAATCTTCATCATATTTAACTAAACCATAATCTTGTTCCATTGCTTTAGTTGTTCGTATACCTTTATCATAAACTTCTTGTGTAATTTTTTTTGATTTTAAATCTTTTTCAAGTTTATTTCTAACATTTTTAATAGCAGATTTAACAGATTCTATTTTTTCTTTGGATGTAACAATTTCTTTAGAGGGAGTTTCTTTTTCTGTTAAATTTTCTTCTTCTATTTCAATTTCTTCTATATTTTTAGATTTTGATGGTTTTTCTAAATTAATCATTTTTCCACCACCTTTTTCAGCAGTAGATACTTCTATATCTTGAAGAATTTCTAAACCACTAGAAGAAACTTTTTTTCCTTTTTTTGTTCCTGATATTTCTTTAATTTTTAAAAATGGTTTACCATCAACAGTTTCAATATCTAATGCTTTAGAAAATTGATTACTAAAAAATATAGGTTTATAATTTCCTTGTTCATCTTTAACCATTTCTTTAACTATAAAAGAATGTTTATCTTTATCATATTCAACAATACCTTCATTTTCAATTTCTTTTAATACTAAAGATTTATTTTTTTGTAATTTAGTTCTTTCATCACCTGTTTGTTTTAATCTTTCTTGTTTTTTTAATTCAACGCCTTTTGAAATAGCCTGTTGTTTTGTTTCTATAATACTTTCAATATTTTCTATATCTTCTGTGGTTCCAAATTTTTTAGCATATTCATAAACAAATGATTGCCATGGACTACGAGAAGGTAATTTAATACCAACTTCAGATATAATTGTTTTTATTTTTTGAATACCTTTTCTGTCATTGGCCATTTCAATAAAATCATTAGTTGAATACTCATTTAATGCTTTTTTTTCATTTAAAGGTTGCCGAATATGTCGAGTAATTTCAATATCTTTTAATTTTTCGACTTCCCCCGTTTCCGGATTGATTTTTGATCCCTCCGTTTTTGCAAATACAGGTCTAAGTTCTTCTTCGACTGTTGCTGTTCCTGGAGGAGTTCCTTTACTAAAATTTTTTCTTCGTTCTTCATCTATTTCTTTTAATCCTTCAAATTCAATTGTATTACCAAATTTATTCTCTAAGTCAGAAATTTCATTATTAGACATCTGACTCCATTGTTCTTTAGTAATTTTTATTTTTAATGGTTCTTGAACCATTCCACCTGTTGGAGTCGTTTCTTTACCTGCTTCTTCGACAGGTTTTTCTTCGATAGGTTTTTCCCCAATTTGCTCTTCACTTGGTATCCCGATTTGGTTTTCTTGATCATTTATTTTTTCCTCTGTAATTTGTGTTTCTGGTTTTTTTAAATAATCTAAAACTTGTTGACGTTCATTATCAGTAAGTTTAGATAACATAAATCTTTTAGCTTCTCCAGAAACATCATTAAAATGATTTATAAATTCGTCTATAGAACCATGTTTCCAAAATGATTTATTTTTAATTGTCGGTTGATTTTGTTCTGTTTCTTCTTCAATTCCAATTTCTTGTTTTGATTGTTTAGATTCTGTTGCCGCAGAAATAGTAGCAAATGGGCCAGAAGAAGTAACAGCTAATAATCCAGCATCACCAATATTAGAAGCCAGTTGTTTTAAAGTTATATCTTTAGTTCCAGTAAACATGGCTCCTAAATCTTGTCCTATTTGAGTAAATACCTCACTTTTAACTTCTCCAAAAACATTTTTTAATAATGCTATAGCAAAAGAAGTAGCTTTTTTATTAGCATATTCCATACCTTCTTTTTTTGCCATTTTTAAAAATTGTTGCCTAAGAGGTGCTAAAATTTTTACTGTTCCTGTCATTTCTCCGGCAACTTCCATAAGACCATTATTAATAGCATTTAAAACTGCTAATGTATGAGACGGAGTTTGTTTTCCTTCTTCTTTTTTTTGATAATAATCTTGCATTTCATTAACTGAAGAAGTGCCACCAAGAATAGCAATTCCGGCCATAGGATTTTTTAATGCAATAGATGCTACTGCTGCTAATATGTTTTGAGGTACTTGTTCAACTGTAGAAAGAGTTAAATATTCAGCCGCTTCGGTAATTTCTCCGCGTTTTATTTTATCATATAAAGAAACAGCTATTCCCTTTCCTGGCTCATTCATTTTACTAGATTCTGAATATTTTTGTTGTGCTTTTTTAAGTGATTCTGAACTTAAAGATTTAGCTAAATAACTTTTTTCTGTTTCTGTTTTTTCAGCAATTGTTCCACCAATATCATATAATTCTTTTGGTGCTTTATAATCTTCTTTTAAAAATTTTTTACCAAAAATAGCTTTAGTTGTTTTATTTATACCATAATTAATAACATTTGGTATTAAAGCAAGAGCATCAACTACAAATCCCGGAGATGCAGCTAACGCAGATTCAATACCAAACAAAGAAGAAGCCGAACTTCTACCAAGTTTTTGTATAAATGATTTTTCTTTTTCTGTTTCACCTTCAATATCCAAAGGTTCCATTTGAATTTCTGTTGGTTTTTGTGGTCCAAAATCAATACCAGTAAGATTTAAATCGGTTTTAAATTCTTTTTTAAATTTATTCTTATAATTCATTACTTTCTTAACATGATTTTTAACTTCACGGCCCTTGGCATCCCCTACAACATACTTAATATTATCTAACCAATCAGAACCAAACTTAGATATAGCTTGCCTTACTGCGCCGGGACCAGCGTTATATGCAGCTATAGCTTTTTCTTCATCCCCATTAAAAGTTTTTAATAATTTCTTTTGATAATAAGCACTATATTTAATTGATCTATCTGGATCATTAGTTAAAATATCTTTAATTTTCTCTGGTTCTAATTCAGCAATTTCATCACCAAGTTCATAAGCGGTTTGTTTTGCTGTTGCCCCAGTAAATTGTGCTATTCCGGCGGCACCGGTTTTTGATCTTGCTGTAGGATTAAATGCAGATTCTTGAGCTAAGCTTGCAGACAAATAATCGGAATCAATTCCATATTCATTTGCCCATTTTAAAATAGAAGAATTGTATTTTTTTCTTTTTGAAATAATAGTATCTTCTTCTTGAAGACCCTCGATTTTTTTCGGAACTGAAACATTACTTAATCCCGAAATATCAATACCTTCTAAGTTTAACATTATTATTTTCCTTGAATCATTTTTTGATATAGTTCTTCTATAATTTGCTCTTCAGAATATTGAGGATTTTGTTGTATAATTTTATCATATTGTGGTCCAAGAGCAGACATAATTTGCTCTTTTCTTTGCTCAAATGTAGTTTCTGTTTTTTTATCTATAGGTTTAGACGGAGACTGAAGTTGAGGTATAGCTTTTCCTTGATTATCAAATATAGGTTCTTTTCCACTTATTGAAATATAATCTTTAATAAATTTCTTTTTATCATCTTCTTTTCCCCAAGTACGAGGGTCTATGGTACTTCCACTGTATTTACCACTGTTAAAAGCATCAACCAACTGTTTTTCTTGTATTACATTTTCTGATTGGACTTCATATTCTGCACTAGTATAAGCTTTATTAAGTCCTCCTTGTGTATATTCTCCACCTTCAGAAAATGTTAACTGAACCTTTTGTAATTTTTTTAATCTGTCTTCTAATTGTTTAATTCTCCATTTATTATCAGAAATTAACATTTTTCTCATTTGTTTACTATAATTTTTATCTTTATTATTTAAATTTGCTAAATTTGTATTTTCTTTAGCAAGCATAGATTGAATAGTATTCATTGTTGATTCAATAACAGTAGCAGGAACAGGTTTATTAGAACCAATATTAAGTTCTTTAAGTTTTTGGTCTGTTGCTTTAAGTCTTGCTTTTAATTCATCTCCCTCTCGCTCTTTCCAAATTTTAAAAGCTTCTGTTCGAACATCACTCGGAACTTCTTGAAATTTATCTTCATTCCAAACATCCATAGAAGATTCTGCTTGTGTAACGACATTAGAAATAAGATTACCTTTTTCTTGTTTACGAGTTTTTTCAAGTTCAAATTTTTCTTTTTCTGCATCAGCTTCGAGTTTTTGTTGCTGTTCAAAAGTTGTTTCAATTTCTCCTGTATCTGGAGTAGGTTTAAATCCATGTTTTCGTTCAAAATCAAGCTGATATTTTTCTTCTTCTCTTGTTTTACCGGTTTCATATGTTTGTTGTTCTTTTTCACGAGTAATAACGTCTTGCCCAACAGAAGATGATCTAATAGCTTCTTGTAAAACACCAGATTTTAAATTTCCAAATATATCGCCAAACTTTAAAACTCCACCACCGGCTTCAGACTGAGCCGCTTGTAAAAATGGAACAAAAAAACTATTTGCTATTTTTTTAGCATATTCTTCGTTAGATGAAGAATCTTGATATTTTAGTATTCGTGCTTTTAATTTATTTTTAGCATTTTCTGGACCAACTTTGACATCTTCAGCCATACCCCATGAAGATAAAATATTTGAAACATGTTTTATGTCTAGTTGATCAATATATTTAATAGCTGCATCATAAGTAATCTCTTTAAATTTATTATTTTCTTTAATTTGTTTATTTAATTCAATTAATTCTGGCATTTTTAATGCTGTTGCAGATACAGCACGTCCTATTTCACCAACCCAAGAAAAATCTTGAATATATTTTTCAGGAGAATACCCATAATATCCTTCAGCCATATTAAGCAAACCTTCCAATCATATTGCCTTTATACATCCAATCTTCATCTTTAGGCTTAAATAACGATTGAACCGAACCACGAAGTTTTGATGTATTTGCTTTATTTGTTTCATATTGTTCTTGTTGTCTTTGTAGACCAATTTTAGACTGTAACATTTTTTCATCAAATGCTAATTTTTTATTTCCTAAAGCAATTTCATTTTTTGCAAATTTATTAGCTTGTCCTTGCATTTTTAATTCATCAGAACGCTGAGTTTCTGCTAATCCCATAGCTTCATCTCTGGCTTTTTTATTTTTTTTACTCGAAACCGCACCAGTAATTATAGCAGAAGCAATCGTAGCTAACCCCAATATAATTGTAGCAAACATTTATTTTTTTCTCCTAAACGAATTTAAAATTACACTTTTAATTTGTTCACTTTTATTAGCTTTAGTAAAAAGATTATCGGCAATTTCATGAAGTTTAGCATCATTTTCTAATGCTTTTTTAAAATCTGCTAACCACGTGGAATGCCTAAGAGTTTCGTTTTCTTGAAGTTTATTTAATTCAAATCTTTTTACGTCTTGTTCTTGTAATTGTTTTTTTAATCCAACATTTATATTTTGTTGTTTTAATGTATCTGAACGAGTTTGTTCGGCTAATCTTTTTGATTCTGATTGCGCCTTGTTAATTTCAGAAGACTGAAATCCCATTCCTATACCTGTTGCTGCTATATTTGCTCCGGTACTTATAACATTTGCTCCCATTTGTTGTTGTGCAGAATTTAAAGAATCTTCTAATGCTCTTCCGCTTTCTGGAGGAGTATATTTTTCATTTTGATATTGAAATGTTTCTGGATTATAATATTTATTTAATGCCATAATTATTCCTATTAAGTTTTAATAAATACATATGGTTTCGTTTTACTATTTGTACTTTCTAACACAACCGTTTTTCCATTATTAAAATCATATAAATATATATGTTGTGGGCCATTTCTTGTTCGAGTAGGATTAGTAGAAACTCGATATACTTTATCATCTAAATTAATTAAAGACCCAATATCCATAGAATTAGTAAATTCAGAATAAACCGAACCAGAATGTTGATCAATAGATGGTTCCCACACAGAACTATTTTCTTTAAGTTTATTATAAATATCTTTATTTGTTACTTTTTTATTTAATTCTGAATCATTAATAAATTCATTAACACGTTCATCTATGACATATTGTTTATTAATATTGTCTTCTTTATTAGTAGATTCTAATATTTTATTTGCCGTAGTTCCCCATACATCTCCAGAAAAAGTAATTTCTGGTTCTGTAATTTTTGTTGATTGAATATTTCCGTTTTTAACATTATCAAAAAATTTAGAAATCATATTTTCATCAATTTTTTCATATTGCGAACCATATTTATTTTTAATTTTTCCTAATAATTCTTCAGTATTAGTAATTTTTTCGTCATTTATATTTGTTATAAGTTCTTCTACATAATCTGGCTGAAAAGAAGATTCTATTCTAGATTTTATTTGATCACTAGTTAAATTTTCTACAGACTCTTCTAAATCACGGCCTATTATTTTTATGGGTTTACCATCAACACCTAATAAAGAAACAGATCTATCATCGTTTACTTGATATAAACCATCAGTTGCTTGATATAATTTAAGTTGAGTTGTTACCTCATCTACAACAGAAGATTCAACACCACTTTCAATTAATGCATCTTTAATAGAATTAAGTCTTGCTTCTGTAAGTTCTTCTTCAACTTCAGCTTGAGTTTTAACTTTAGACATTAATGATTGTATCCAATCATCGGATGGAGTATCTTTAGTTTGCATAATAGATTGATAAGTATTAACACATGCTTGATAAGTATATTGATCATTTTTTACATCTTCTACTGTAGCATCTGGATTAGTACCTTTTAATTCCATTATTAAATTAATTGCTAATGGTTGCCACATATCTATATTAGCATTTTGATTTTTAATTTTCATATCTGCTATTTGTTCTTCAATTAATAATTTATTATTATTTAAATTTTCAATACTAACTCCTAGTTCTGCCGCTTTAATTTTTAATTCATCTTCTGTTATGCCTAATTGTTTCATAGCTATATCAAAATTATCTAAACCAGTTAATTTAGTAAGTTCTAATTGTTTTCCTTGAATTACAGCATTTAATTCTATTCCATATTTTTCAAGTTGCATAGAAGCTTCTTTAATAGTTATTTCACCGGTAGAAATTTTAGCTTGTAATTCTCTGTCTAAATCACTTCCTATACTTGTAAGAGCAGTTCTAAATTGTTCTTCTTTATAATTAGCTGCATTTTGAAGAACATCAGTTAATTTTTGTGATGCTGTAAATGCTCTTTCTTGAGACTGTTTAGCGAGTTCTCCAATTAATTGAGATTTTTGTGATCCTGCTGTTCGTTGCATTTCCATAAGTGCAGCATTTTTAGCACCTTCAGTAATAAATGGTTGTGATGCTATTCTTTGTGCCTGAGCCATGGTATTTGCTGCCGTAGAAGCATCAAATTTGTTTAAATATTGATTAGCTATGGTACGATCAATTTTAGATGTTCCAGCAGCATAATCTTGCAAACCAGAAATAGATTTATTTAATAATCCTTCATATTCATTATCCGGACGATTTATATTAAATTTAATAATATCATCTTTAGTTATTCCTCTGCCTGCTTCTGTTATTCCAGAACTTATATCACTAAAATCCGTATTTATATCATTTAATCCACTAGTATTTATACTAGTATCAAATCCTGATACACGAGAAATTCCACTAGTAGAGGATTTATTACCAACTATTCCACTTAAATCATCATACCACGCCATTTGAATGTTCCTTATATATAATTAATATAATAATAATCGATTTAGAAGTCAATTTATTATGATAATGATAAAGTATTTAAACCAAAATTAGTACATATATC
>Ga0315536_1000104_pt1 | contig 38409 bp, 37 predicted proteins | sample SalMarSW160230MG_FD_203093 | JGI IMG/M metagenome (GOLD analysis project Ga0315536, IMG submission 203093) | Salt marsh sediment microbial communities from the Plum Island Ecosystem LTER, Massachusetts, United States - Salt Marsh Sediment SW1602-30 ...
CGAGCGAATCTGAAAATGAAAAACTTCCTTACGGTGAAGCCTCCCCGTGGCTTGCCGCGGGGAGGCTTCAATCCTTATGATCCTACCAACTCTTTTGGAAAAGAACCTTATGAATGCCCCCAACGTCAAGCAGCCTGCCGCAGCAATCGCCCAGACCAGCATCGCCATAGGTGTGTTGAACCGCAAAAGCGAGCGCATTCCCCGTAGATTGCTGCGGGGTTGGCGAGCGCATCCAAAAAAGTCAGCGTTCCTTACGGTCGAAGATTCCCTGTAGCTTGCTACAGGGAGCTTCAATGTCTTGGGCGCCCATCCCGAGGCGGCCGCAGCCACAAAGCAGCCGAGGCTGCCACGGCCGCTGCCGTCAGCCCCCTCGCTGGGAGCAGCGGACTCCGGCGGTGCCGTGGCCTCAGGCAGCAATCCCATACCACTGGGATCAACGATCATGCCGTCTTCAATCCTGTCAGCATCACCCAAGTCAAAGTCTCCATCCTTGAGTTCGAGGTCAACATATGTGCCGTCAGGACTGAAATGGGCGTGCGCGTATTCCCGCCAGCCGTCTATTGCATCATACTTGTACCATCTGGCTCCGGTTGGCGCCGGTTCAGAAAGATACACCCTCACGGTCACCTGATCCCCGGGGTCCTGCACCTGCAAGGTAAAGCTCAGTAAACCCAGCGGGATGGTCACATCCTCGGGAATCGGTGACGGGGGGTTCACGGACTCGATATCGACGATTTCAGTCACATGCGGCGAATTTTCGATGCTCAACCCCATTTGCCCATTTCCCACGACCGTGTTCACGGACTTGATCTCAGACTGGAACAAATCGGGGATGCCGTCCCCATTCAGGTCGACACGGACATCCACCTCCTGATCATCCGGTATGCCGTCCCCATCCAGGTCCGTGCCGGCGGCAAAGGGCAAGCCATTCAAGTGGTCCATGGCAAAGTAGGCCGGGGTATTCATGCCAAAGTCCCCCGTGTCGGAGGAACTCAAGGCAAACTCAAGGCTCATGACATCACCCAGACTGCTCAGATCCACCCAAGTCCACTGGTCCACGATGAAGTCCTTGGTGTTGTCATCAAAACGGTAGTCCGCCAGATAAAAGTCGACGGTGCCCGTCGGGTTGTTTTCCTCGTCCGTGCCGGTGATCGTCAGCTTGAACCAATCCGGATCGTCTCCGCCGTCACCGCCAAACTTCTTGCTAAAGGCCCCGCCCTCCATGATCGTCCAGAAGGCGTAGGTCGTATTCGTCAAATAGGCGCCGGACACGGTGATCGGTTCAGAAAAAGTGACCGTGGGTATAATCCCATAGAACCCTGAGTACGACACCCCATAGTTGCTGGAGCTGTTGATCCCAACGCCCGTGATCGCGCTGTACTGGTTGCCGAAACCCCGGGTTTGTGTATCCGTCATGTTCGAGTATGCGAACCCTTCCCAGTACGGCCCATAGGTATCATCATAAAGGTTGTTAAAACCGGCGCCGCCGCTGGTGAACCCCCCCGAACCATCAGAACCGTTCCAGTAAGAATCCGTGCTTAGGGAAAGATCTTCAAAATCGGTGACTTCAGCGTTTGCTGTGGCTGTTGTCAGCACAAACAGTGAAAGCAATGAAACAAGGATGTGTTTCAACGTGAGCCCCTCCTTCAGCAGTGAAGCCGTCTGGTTTCTTTCCGGCCTCTCCATAGGCAGCACGACCGCGCAAGCAAAAAGACCTCACCATGAAAAAAAACGGTCCCGGACACCAAAAGGCAGGCAGCGCCCCACGGGTGGTCGCTCCTGACAAGCGCTTCACGCGATGGGCACAGACAAAACCAGCCAAATATATCCTTTGACAGACTCGTAAAAAGTATTTTGCGAACGATATTGAGCATTTTGGGAGAAAGGCCCTTAAGATGTTTGGCGTTAAAAAATGCTAACTGTTTGAGGGCGTTAGCCCGAGTCTTAGCATTTTAGCTGAACATCTTAAGGGCCCCCAAAATGTTCACGGAGTGAGTAAAATCGACTTTTTACGAAACCATCACCCTTTGGGCCAAAAAAAACCCCAGACTGATTGCTCAGCCTGGGGATGTCCCTTTTTTATCCTCAAACCGTTCTTGTGTCCACAACCCTGGCTCGCGAGGACGTGAGACGCGGTGTCTTGTGGCAGGTCTTCTGGCTCCCCCACCCTTCCAGCGGCCTTCCCATCCCCGGTCATCAGAACAGTGGCACAAAAATGCTAGAAAAGCTCCCTTTCCAAACGGAAAAGGGCGGGGTCACAGCGGCGGGCCCGCTCCCGATTCCAACGGGATTCCCTATTAAGCCCCAAAGGGCACCACAGTTTGCCGTTTATGCCAAAACGGTTGCCGTGTCAAGGGAAAAACGGCCGGCATGCATCACACGGCCTGGTGTACCCAAAAAGCATTGCAGATCTTGGCGGGTTTTGATACGTGTTATTCTTGCTTGATCCTGACACCACGGAGAAAGGATAGAACACCCCATGAACATCTATGTCAAAGCCATGCGCCTGCCCTTCCTGACAGGTTCTCTTCTTCCCGTGATTCTGGCGGCTGCCCTCGGCTTCTCGCACGGAGCCATTCACCTGGGGCGTCTCATTGTCGTCTTGTTCGGCGTCGGCGCTCTCCACCTGGGTGCCAATTTGATCAATGACTACTACGATGATCCAGGAAGCGACCGTATCAATCTTCACCCGACCCCCTTTAGCGGTGGCAGCCGCGTGATCCAGGACAACCTCATGGACGCCAAGACAGTATGGACCATGGCCATGGGTTTCTTTGTCCTGGGCACGGCTTCAGGCGTGTGGCTGGCCCTGACAGGCCGCCCCTTTGTGGTCGTGATCGGGCTGATGGGGTTTTTGGCTGGATACCTCTATTCCGCAGCTCCTGTGAGCTTCATGTCACGGGGGCTTGGAGAGGTGACTATCTTCCTGGCCTTTGGCCCCCTGATCACGTGGGGGACCTATTATGTCATGACCGGGCTTCTCACCTGGCAGGCCTTCACTCTGGGCATTCCCCTGGGCTTTCTGATCGCGGCGGTGATCTGGATCAACCAGTTTCCAGACTACGGCGCAGACAAAGGCGCCGGAAAACGCAACTGGGTCGTTCGACTGGGCCGCAACCGGTCGCGCTGGATTTACTATGTGCTCATGCTGGGCCCTTACGCAGTGGTGTTCTACTGGGTTTTGGCCCAGAGAGGCTCGTGGCTGTATCTCATAGCCCTTTTGACCTTGCCCCTGGCCTTAAAGGCGATGAAGATCCTGCACCTTCACTACCAGACCTATGACGAGATCATCCCGGCCCAGGCCCTGACCATCCAGACCCATCTCGCCCTGGGCTTGGTCCTGACGGCTGCCCTGGTTGCTCATAAGCTGGTCTTTTAACGCCCACGGACCGAATGCTTTTGGGGGACCGTGGGCTCTGCCTTTGCCCGGTTTATTGTGCTGGTGTCATCTATGAAAAGGCCCGCATATATCCTAACTGCTCTCCTTGTCCTATCTGCCGCCGTGGCCGTGGCCCAAGATGATCCCATGAAAGGTCCATGGCAAGGGCCTGAGGCGACGGATATCCACCGAGGCAAGGCAGCTGGCCCGCAAAATGTACCGGTCGCCCTCGTCAGGTTTTTCAGAAAGTATCTTTCACCAGTTGACGGGAGCGAGTGCCCCATGTACCCATCCTGCTCTCAGTACACTATGACATGCTTTGAAAAACACGGCCTTTTCATGGCCTGGATGATGACATGGGATCGCCTCTACCGATGTGGCCGCGATGAGTTAGAGCTCTCCCCAAGGGTCATGGTTCATGGGAAAGAGAAGTGCTACGACCCCGTGGCAAACAATGATTTTTGGTGGAAGCATGGAAAATAGCAAATACTGGAAGGTTCTCGTCACGGCCTTAGGGCTTCTTTTGTCCGTTCTTGCGCCGCCCCTTGTCCATGCGCAGACAACCATTGTCATAAAAGCCGACGATCAGTTCCAGTTTGCCGAAACCTATTTTGCGAAAGGCGAGTATTACAGGGCCATCGGAGAGTATGAACGCTTCATGCACTTCTTCCCTCAAGACCCTCGGGTGGCAATGGCCCGGTATAAAATCGGGTTATCATACCTCAAAGGGGCGCGATTCACACAAGCCGTACAGTCCTTTCATGCCATGATTGAAGAGTGTGAGGACGCAGGGCTCGTCATGAAATCGTACTTCAAGATGAGCGAGTCTTACGTCAAACTTAAGCAGTTCAGTAACGCCCTAAGTGCGCTGGACGGCCTGATAAAGAAATCCTCGGATCTGGATGTGAAGGATAAGGCTTACTACAAGCGGGGATGGATCTACCTTGAGATGGACCAATGGGAAAAAGCCCGGGCCTCCTTTGACAGCATCAGCCCAAAGAACAGGGATACCTACCGGCTAAAACAGCTTTCAGACGATATGAACAAAAAAGAATCCCTGGAAACTAAGAACCCAGCCACGGCAGGCTGGCTTGCCGTGGTCCCCGGCGCCGGCCACGTCTATTGTGAGAGGTATCGCGACGCCTTCATCGCCTTCTTGTTAAACGGAGCCATGATCTATGCCGCCTACGAGGCCTTTGATCACGACAACGAGGGTCTCGGCGGTCTCATCGCCTTTTTTGAAATCGGACTTTACTCCGGCAATATCTATAGTGCAGTAAACAGTGCCCATAAGTACAATCGCAAACAAAAACGCGACTTCTTCCAATATCTAAAGGATCACTCAATGGTAGAGGCCTCGGTGATGAGACTGCATGAAGGTCAGGCCTTGGCCCTGTCGTACAGGATCACTTTCTGAAGGGCGCATGTTCGGCAGACGGCCTGCCTCTTTCAGCATTCTCGACTCTTGCTGCGTTTTGGTTCACTTGCATTCACCAATACGCCTTCCACTAATGTGATTAATTATCTTCATTTTTCCCTCGTCCGGATCATTTGATATCATGGTCATAGTGCCCTCGAACGTATCACCGTGATATGTCGTCCGACCAGTCACTTCCATAGCACCTTCGCCCTTGCATTTCATAATCCATGTCACCGTATTGCCGCTTATCTTGGTGTCTGTAATCTTGCAGTCTTCTTCCTCATCCTGTTCTCTCGGCACCATCGTCTTGAGCATGTTGTTTTTTGTCAGACATTGTGTGTGCTTTCTCGGGGGCATCTTCATCGGCATGCCTTGCATTTCCATCCTTGTGGTGATTTCCCACAGTCCTTCATGCATTTCAACTCCTGCAAACGCAAGTGTTCCCCACAGAAATACCCCCGCAATCGCTACGGCTAAAGCTACTCTCTTTAACATCTTACCTCCTCCTTTCATTTGATTGTTGCTTCCTATCAAGATATTCCATTGGCATCATATAACCTTACGGCTCAACGCCGCCAACGGTGTCCGGTGGAACCGGTGGTTGGCTCTTGTATGACTATGCCCTTTCGCATAGGACATCAAACGTTGAAGCGAATATCGAGAATGCTGTTCATTGGGATGACGTAATCGCGGTCGACGAGTTTGGTCAGTTTCTTGGAGCGTGCATCCTGCATGTTGTGGACTGTCATCATATCCTCACAGCGCACGAGTTCCGCCTTGACAAATCCCCGGGCCAGATCTGAATGAATCTTTCCGGCACACGTTAAGGCGCCGGCGTCTTTCTCAACCAACCATGCATGAACCTCCTGCTTGCCCACTGTGTAGAAAAACATCATGCCGGCTTTCTCCATTGCGTCACGGCACAAAATATTGGCGTCCGGTGAGGTGTCCTTGTAAACCAGCGTAGGTGTGAAACTCAATGGTCTGAGCGCTTTGACAATAGTCCGCTCAACATTGTCAAGGGACAGATCACAGATTGGCTTCTGATCCTCAATTTGCGCCAGGCATTTTTCCAGCACCCCCTTTTCAGACGGGTCCTGTGTTCTCGACAGTCTGCCTTCGATTTTCTCCATGTCAAGAATAAGCAAATCCAGAACATATTCATTCGCCATTGCTATGACGTCAGCCGACTCGTAGTCGTCTGGCAAAAACTCGAAGTAGTACGGCGACACCTTTGCCGGCTCAAACTTCTCGGCAAGGCCCACGAAGATCCCATCATTGTACTTTATCTTCCCCTGCGGTAGATTTAATCCTGTATATGCTATTTTCATTCCGTAGAAAGACCCCTTTCGTTGTTTAACCCGTTTCTTTATAGTACCAAATTAAGACCGATATCAAGCACAGAATTTTAAGTGCAACGCAGCAGATTGCAAGACAGCCAAGCTTGTTACACGTCCGCTGCGGCGAAGCTTAGAAGTGTTTATATCTCTAGTCCAAATGACGCGGAGGGGACGCTGGCGACTATGTGAATCATGGTTTTGACAATCTGCTAATGGCCTTGGAAATGGCAGAAGTGGTAACTCCCAGTTGGCGACCAACTTCTGACAGTGGAAATCCATAGTTTTCAACCAATTGGCTGGCTATTTGCGCCCTTACATTCGCAATGCGGCCGCGCCGACTACCCATGCGGAGCTCTTTCGGATTAATGCCTTCGGCTTTGCACGTTTGCTCTATCTCCTGTTTGGCTTTCCTATTCCTCCACTCATGGCCTCCAAGTTGACATTTGATCCGTTCATCAGCCTCACCAACGATCCTTTGAACGAATTCGCCAGTGCCCAGTATTCGCTGATCTGAAAGCACCCGCCGGTTGTCTCTACGAAGAGAAAGCACCTGAGACCAGCCGCCTAAAGACCGAATCAGACCGCCACCAACCAGATCAGGGCGTTTGCCCTCATCCATGCCATCCTGAACATACTTCCGATACGCCCTCCTGGCATCGCCCTGCCTTTCGCCAAACCATGACAAGACATAGTCCCGGTCCTGCCACTCATTGTTGATCTTGCCCATTAACACGCCATGGCCGCACCAGTGGTACTGGTCAAGCTCAGAAATGCTCTTTACCACCCCGGCCCGTAAAGGATTCAGGTGGATGTACCGCACAAGTTCCCGCAAATAGCTATCCTCATCACACACTATCGACTTGTAACGATCCTGGAAAAGGTGACCATGGCGTTTGTGGCGCAGGTTGTATGTAATCGCGTAGCCAGTTAAGAAACGCCGCATAAATCGGGACAAGCCATGCCGGCTGCTTCGCAAAAGAATATGGGCATGGTTGGTCATCAATGCCCAGGCATAGATGGCCGTCTCAGTATCAGACGCCACCTGACCTAATCGAGACACAAAATTCCGCCGGTCCCATCGGTCGTCAACGATCCTGCGCTTTTCTATCCCCCGGACTATCACATGGTGCAGCGTCCCAGGTGAGTCCAGCCTCGCTTGTCTTGGCATACCACCTCCAACTCCGGCCTGTTACCCCTGCCTTATCACAACAATTCAATATAGAATGTCCCCTTTTTTCCTAAGGCCAGCTACCTATCTGTTGGAGAAATCACAGATTTAATACTAGATGCCATCACCGCAATATCTTGTGTATAGTCATATAAAGAACAAAAACTTGGAATATTATGAATAATCTTTGCTTTCTTTTATTGAATTGGACCGAGCACTTATGACCATTTTATGCAGTAACGCTTGGCATGAGAAGCGTGACGTTTGGAGCGTCCTCTTCCAAGCTGAACTTCGGTGATTTTAATCATTCAAGGATTGCACCGAACACAAATAAACACCAGTTTCTGCAGCAACAGCCAAGTAGTCACTTTCAAAGCTGAATGCCACGTCAGTAAAAAAAACCGCATCATCGATGTTATTCATTTTTGGCGATGAAAGACGCCTGAGTTCGCGCGATTGAGATATGTCCCATATTACAACATTACCGCCGTTGGTAGCAGCAATCTTATTTCCGTCTGAGCTAAAGGATAGCTGTCCGCTTCCATATATATCTCCGGATGGCAAAAGAAACACATCCAGTAACTCGCCAATTTGATTATGGGCAGGCGATAATATGTCGGTCCCACGTTGCAGGACAGTCCACAACTCTACATGAGTTCCCTTATTGACTGCTAGTATGTTTCCTTTCGGAGAGAATGCAATCCTATCATTAAATCGCCTTTTCTGTGGATCCAAAATCCCTTAATAAGAACCTTTAATAGCATCCCAAATCCCTACACCGTTAACAGTTGTTCCAGCTAATAGCTTGCCGTCAGAAGAAACTGCGATAGATGTAAGATTTCTATAAATTGATTTAATTGGCACATCAATTGTCATAATTTCACTACCTGTTAAATAATCCCATATTTTTAAGGAGTAGTGTCCTTTCTGGTAACCACCGATCGCCACCTTATTGCTATCAGGAATGAACGAGAGAGAACGGGCCCCATCCCTGCTCCAGCTCCAGGAAGAGCTTTCTCCGTGACCCCGAAAAACAACAAGTTCCTTCCATGTTATAGTATCCAAAATCCTAACAAAGCCTTTTTCATCTATCATCGCTATGCTTCTGCCATCAGGTGAATATCTAAAGTTATTAAATTTTTGTTTGTCCAATAGATATAATTCACCAGTATCAAGGTCGTTCAACCACAAACGACCCTTTATATCACGGGCGGCAACCATCTTGCTGTTAGGCGAAAAAGCAACGCACGTGATTCCAACGCCTGTCAAAATTAATTCTCTAAAACCGGCCTTTTGAAAAAGAACTTCTTTTCCCGACGTTGTCTGATTGTCGGGCAACTCAGACAGGCTGCCCACTTTTTCTCTGTAAATTGGCTCAACGTTGTATCGCTTGACAACTTCATTTTCAGTGAATTCAAAAAGGATCCTATACTTTTGTTCACTTACAGAGACAATTGGACCTTGGCTAATAATATATCCATAGCTTTTCCCGGAGTCATATACATAAAATTGTGGATGTTTTAAAAGGTCGGGCTTTCCGAGAAGATTAGTCACCTCTGCTTTAGTAGTAGAGCCGATCCTAATTGCTTTAAGCTCCTCGTTTCCAATTTGACGCCCGAGAGGGGGTATGTAGAGGCATCCAGTGAAAGGTAACAATAGCATAAGAATTGTGATGAAGCGAAAATGCTCTCTCATAACTTTGTCATTCGGATCCATATTAACACAAATGGTTGAGCGGACTGGTGTTATTACAATTCAAAATCTAAACGAAACACCAACTGAAAGGAAATGGGTGCTAAAAATGGGTTCCATAACAATTTCCCCTCCCGTCGCACTGCTTTTAAAGTTAGGACTAAATTCTGTGAACCTGTATTCAAGAAAGATCCCAGTTGTTTCTTTAAATAATACATATATGCCACACCGTGCGTCCAAACCCAAATCAAATAACCTATCATCTAAAACTCTTCCCGCAGTTGGTGCTTCTTCTATGAACTCTGACATACCTGTATAAAAGAACCCCGGTCCAACTCCCAAATATGGTTGAATTTTACCTCTTGGAAACGCCTGGCTTGAATGTAATGGTAGACGAACCATTAATAATGTCGAAACAGGGGCAACCCCAACGTCTATCTCATCGAAATCTAATTGAAAAACTGATGCATCTATTGCCAATGCGAGCCATGGGCAACTTTCGAACCAATACCCAATGCGCCCCCCGAATAGAGACCCAGTATCAGAGTCTGAAAGGGTTTTAATTGTTGTTCCATCAAACTGAATTTTATTTTCATCAGCCTCAGTAGAGTGAATACCAAGATAAATGTCGCCAAACCATTCGCCAAGTGCATAGTTTGGGATTAAAATCATAATTATTGACAAAAAAATAAGAATGGTTGCCCTGTTTTCATTTTTCATTTTACCAGCCTCCGTTTTATTTAGTTTAGTGTATTCGATTGCTTTACACTATTTCTAATATTTCAAGGCGACATCTTTTCAAACGTCTTCCCAGTATCCATTCTGACTCCAGGGAAAATCCGGTCATCAATAGCTTGCCATCCTTGAATATTCGAAGCTGAGAGTTTCTCAACATTCCCAAATTATGGAAACTCACATCATCGAGAAACCCAGTAACATAAGCTTGCCAATGTTGACACTCGTCACCCACACAGTTTCGCTATAGATCTCTAATGGGAACCCAAAAAATTCAAACTCTCAAACAGGAACACAACATTGCAGAACTCGAAACTCCACGCCGACTCGGTGGGACTGGCTATATACGGGCATTCAAGCAAGAAAGAGAGATCCAAATTTGACCCTGTTCTTGTCTTTGACAATTGAACATAGATTCACTTCTCGAAGCTCCTCTTCAAGCCGGCAAGCTCGATGGCTCAGCAAATTCTAGTAATGATAGCCAACTCCTAAAGTCGTGTTAAAATATTTAATCGCATCAAGGTCTCCGAAGCCCCACACATAGCTTCCTTCTAATGTGACTGAAACTCTTTTGGTTACAAAAAAGTCTACTCCCAGGCCCAGCTTGGCACACAAATCTGACTGTGGTTCTGAATATGAGGTGGTGACTCGGAGATCTGGTGCGTTGGGTGCGGTGTAGTAAAGGTCAGCGTCCATATTGCCTCCTCCAACAACAATAAAGGGCTTCAGCGGTTCAAGGCCGCAAGTAAACTTGGCGACTGCCATACACGTTATCACATCCAGCACTCCGTCCAGATCACCGGCCCAACCAATCTCCATTGATTGGCCCGTTTCAAATGCGACCAACCAATTAAAGTCAAACTCAAGTGAAAGCCAATCGGCAACATGATAACCAACTGTTACATTCAATCCAGAAGTGTCGTCAAAATCTAAATCTGTTCCCCTGGCGATTCCCTCGAGGTCATTCTCTGCCTTCTCTGCGTCAAAATCTTCGAAAGCATAGGAGGCACCGATGCCAAAATACCAACTTCTGCCAACAGCATCTGCAGCATAAGATGAGGTTGATGAGTATAGCACTGTCACGATCAACACCGCAGAAATCAAGAACTTGTTCATAGTGCACCCCTTTCCTTCTTGGGTGGGTGACGGTGCTCAGCTCATCTTACATTGAAGACTCGCAACACAACACCGCGCCCCCATGGCAGCGTAAAGCCAATACCTAAAGTCAATGCGTTGTGCTCTTGGTCATCCGCCTCGCCGAAGCTATAGGTTACAAATGGAGTAATCGCCAAATTCTTATTTAGCGAGAAGTCATAGCCTCCGCCAAAGGTCAAGCCCCCCCTGTCTTTTCTTTGGGGTTCTCCTGGCCGATTATTCCAATGACTCACGTAACCGCCCCCCACCTTTGCAAACAAACCAGAGTCTCGGCCCAACCCGGTCCGCAATTTATCCGAGCATCGCATAGATCCTCTGACCATCTGCTGCGAACTTGATCATGATGGACATAGCCGTGATGCCAAGGCCCACGCACATCAAAACGAGAACCGTCCTTTTTAGGAGGGTCATCTCCCTCTTTCTGTCGGGATCTTCTTTGTGGCAGCGCTCCATGGCCCTGACAAACTTCCTGTCCAGTTTCTCGGTGACCAAGTCTAGGACCATGTCCACACACGTCGTCTGCACCCCAATGAGTTTCAGCGATTCCATATCTTCGCTCCCATATCAAAGGTCTTGTTATCGACAATTTGTTGATGCTTTGCTTTTCGCTTGGGCAATACGCGTGCCAAGAAAGAGACAAAGAGATAAACTCTTGTATTTTCAATTGGTTATGTAGTTTAGCACCAGATAGGCGAAGGCATTCCCTTGACTTTTTCTGTGAAACGTGTCAGAAACGGCTAACATATTTGACGGTTGCATGCTGGGCTGATAAATATGACAGAAACCCTGCACTTGGAGGAGGGCATGCCAGTGGATGAGAATGATTTTTTTCGGGAGGCCACACTCAGAATCTGCGAGAGCTTAATCATAGAGAAATCCCTATGGCGGTGCCTATCGTACATCAAGGACTATATTCCAGCAGAGGAATCGGCTCTGCATTGCTACTCCCCCGGCATGGGAACAGTGACCCTGTACGCTATCGCTGATCGTGAGGGCGGAAAGTACGTTAATCTGCCGACGGCCTACCCTCCTGAAATTCGTGCGCTGATGCAAAAAGACGAGTATTCAAGAGGCTATGTTACCAATCGGGCCGATGAGCATCCCCTTGCTGGACCGGTGCTTAGAGCCATGGGAAGGGGAAAATCATCGTTGATTGTTGTTCGTCTCATTCTTGAGGAGCAATGGCTCGGCAGTGTCTCCTTTTGGGCTGAAGGGTGGGATCAGTTTACCGAAGAACACCTGAGGCTGCTTTCGCTTCTGAGAGAACCATTCGCCATAGCCCTGTCCAACAACCTCAGATATCGGGAATTGCTCGAACTCAAGGACCTCCTGGTCGATGACAACCGCTACTTGCACGATGAACTTCAAAGGATAAGCGGTGCGGAAATCATTGGTGCCGATTTTGGGTTAAGGGGGGTCATGGAAATGGTCCGTCAGGTGGCACCTCTTTCCAGTCCGGTGTTGTTGCTGGGAGAAACGGGGACGGGTAAGGAAGTCATTGCGACTGCGATCCACAATGCTTCTCCTCGTGAGGGGGGCCCCTTCATCAAGGTCAACTGCGGAGGGATTCCGGAAACGCTCATGGACAGCGAGCTTTTCGGCCACGAAAGGGGAGCCTTCACAGGCGCCCTTAGCAGAAAGCGTGGCCGCTTCGAACGAGCCCATGGAGGCACCATATTCCTTGATGAAATCGGAGAGCTTACACCAGAGGCTCAGATAAGACTCTTGAGGGTGCTGCAGGAAAAGGAAATTGAGCGAGTGGGGGGTACTGAACCCATACAGGTGGATATCAGGGTCATAGCCGCCACACACCGTGACCTTCAGAGCATGATCGAAAGAGGGCGATTTCGCGAGGACCTTTACTTCCGGCTGCTGGTTTTTCCCATCGCCATCCCGCCTCTCAGGCAGAGAATCGGTGACATCCCAGCCCTGGTGCAGCACTTTATGCAGAAGAAATCCCGAGAAATGAAGCTGACCGGGATTCCCAGCCTGGCTCCTGGCGCCCTTGACCAGCTGATGGCCTATCGCTGGCCAGGAAACGTGCGGGAGCTTGAAAATGCAGTGGAGCGTGCATTGATTATAAGTCGGGGGGAGCCTCTTACGTTTTCTTATCTACAGCCCCCTGTCTCTGAGCACGAGGGGCAGTCTTTCAGTGCCTCAGGAGATGGGTTTGTAAACCTGAACTTGGCTATGGCTAGGCATATTCGCACCGCTCTTGAAATGACAGGCGGCAAGGTGGAAGGAAAGGGGGGAGCTGCCGAACTTCTGGGCGTAAACCCAGGGACTCTCAGGCATCGCATGCGCAAACTGGGCATCCCGTTCGGCAGAAACTCAAGAAAGAAGTGACGTGATTGAAGCAACCAGGTTTTTGCTGGACGGCTTCTCCACAGGTGGCAAGGTTGCTTCCACGGGGAGCAGTATCAGCCGAAAGTTGTCCCGTGACCCAAAGTGACTGACCAAGAGGTCTGATAGGGCCTCTGTGTCCTGAGCGTCGGCAAGAATACGAACAAAGCCGGTAGCATTCGCCGATTCTGACGTCCCGACTTGAACGACCGGTATGTCTTGAAATAAGACGGCAATTCGTTCGAGTTCCTCTATGGGAATGGTCACTTCAAGCAGACGAAGCGGCACGGACGTCTTTCCTCCTTACACTTCCAGCCGAGAGCGGTAACGCTCGATGTCACGGCATTTTACGAAGCGGAGCGTAATAAATTTCCGGTGGACCGACTTGTTATGCTGCTTCACTATTTTACTAAACGAAAGCATAAATAAGAAATGCGCCAAACGCCGCTGCAAAGACACCGCCAACACGGCCAAAAGGCTTTGATAAAGACAAAGCCCATGACATTAACCGATTGAAATTACGGCGCCCCATTACAGCTAGAAATACAGCGGCAACAATTGAGAGCCAACCAATAATTTCAATTACAAACGGAAATTCAGATACGTTGGATTGATATATTAGTAAAACACCAATAACCAGTCTTACTGCAACAGCTAAAATATGCAGTAACAGCTTGTCCAAATTATTTTGCAGAAAGCCGAATATAACTTCCGGATTAATTACAATGACTATTCCGGCCAAAAGAGTCAGAGCACCAAATATTATTATCAATAGGGTCATAATCTATTTCCTACAGCAACATAACGCAGAAGTCACCGGTCGGTGTGAAGCGCGGCGAAACAACCGTCTGGTGAACTGGCCGGTTGTCCACCCTACTTATTTCTTGGGGAAATACTTCACATCTTCTATATTCTTAAAATCTGAATCTTGAGTCCAAATGGTAGCCTCGAATTCTTTTGCTGTTGCGAGAATGATACTGTCAGCCATTGGGATCTTGTGCTCCAGACTTGTTTTTGCGGCAGCAATCGCCATAGAAGCTGTTAAATCCACAACCCTTCCTTTTTGCATAGCAACGGCTGCGAGCAAGGCTTCATTCTCACTGGACTCTCTTAGAACTACCTTGAAAACCTCATATATCGTTACCGTTGGGACAACAAGCGAATCCGCGTCATTCAAAGGTGTCAAGAACTTTTTGGCATTCGGCTCGTCCGCGAAGTATGCAAGCCAGCCTGAAGAATCAACGATATTCATAATCTATCTTCCTCACGTTCGAAGTCAGTATTTATGCCTTTGAGAAATCCGCGAAGCTCTTTAATATCTCGTTCTGGAATAAGTTCGATCCGCCCACCATATTCTAAAACCTGCATTTTTTGACCCGGGCGAAGTCGCAATGCCTCCCTGACCACTTTTGGTATAACGACTTGATATTTTGGCGATACAGTTACGGTCAGCATGTCATAACCTCCATCGATCTTGTTTCGTATTACAATAACATGAACGATATCGTTTGGCAATCCTATCGATGGTCAACGGAATTGACCTGCAACCGCAGACGTCGCGAGCAGGAAAATGCTGCGCATTTTCCGCATAGCGACGGCAAGGCGGCAGCTCCGCCGAAGGCGGGGTTGTCTGGTCGAATGACTTGTGAGATGCGACCCTGTTCGTTTCAAGCCATCTTATCGCAGGTTTGTCCAAGAAACCTCAAGACTTCGGGCTCTGAATTCCTTGCCTGTTAGAGCATAAAGCAAACATTGGCAATGCTGAATCACTGATGCAGATAAAGAGGGAATACCTCCACCTCCACCAAAGGGATAGAAAAGCAACACGTGACGCCTTCACGGTCACTTCTCATCCAGCACTTCCCGGACTGTTGTGGCTATATCGCGCTTCAGGAAAGGCTTCATCACAAAGGCACGAATGCCAATGGCCTTTGCCTCTGGTTCTGAAATCTTTCTGCTGAAACCCGTACAGAGAATCACCGGGATGTCAGGTCGGATCTTCATCAGTTCTGTGGCCAATTGATCCCCTGTCATGGTCGGCATGGTCATATCGGTAACAACCAGGTCAAATCTGCTCGGCTGGTTTCGAAAAACCTCCAAGGCTTCCAGGCTGCTTGTCCTGGTGACCACGCCATACCCAAGGCCCTCCAGCATCTGCTTTCCCAGGTTCACCAAGGAGAGCTCATCGTCAACAAGAAGAATGGTCTCCGATCCGGTGGGGAGAACTCCTTCCGCTGTGATCTCAGCCGGTGCGTCCTGTTCAACAACCGGGAGGTACACATGAAAGGTGCTGCCCTCGCCTGGCTCGCTGTATACCGTGATAGCACCACCGTGGCTCTTTACGATGCCATGGACCACAGAAAGACCCAAGCCGGTGCCTTCCCCCTTTTCCTTTGTAGAAAAGTACGGTTCAAATATCCGACTCACTGTTGACGGGTCCATGCCGTGTCCTGTGTCGGACACGATCAGTCTCACATAGAGCCCGGAGGAAACATCCGGGTGCTGGGCTACAAAGTCAGCATCGAGCAGCACATCTTCAAGAGATACCTCCAGCACACCGCCCTTTTCCTCCATGGCATGGGCCGCATTGGCGCACAGGTTAATGACCACTTGATGGATCTGTGTGGGATCAGCCATGACCGAGGAATCGCTTAGCATACTTGGGACCATCTCAATGGTTCTAGGGATTGATGCCCGCAGGAGCCGGGTCGCTTCCCTTACCACCAGCTTCACCTTGACGGGCTTGGTCTCCTGTTCGGTCTGGCGGCTGAAGGTAAGGATCTGATGGACCAGCTCCCTGGCCCGAACGCCTGCCTTGAGGACTTCATGTAAATCCGTTTGCACTGTTGGTTGGTCGGAGGTGCTATCCATGGCCATCTCGGCATAGCCTATCATGGCAGCCAGGATGTTATTGAAGTCGTGGGCAATGCCTCCGGCCAGGGTGCCGATGGCCTCTATTTTCTGGGCATGGCGAAGCCGTTCTTCCGCCATTTTCTGCTCTGTAACATCCCTTCCTATGGCTACAATGAATTTCGCTCCCTTGGCACTTTCGTAAAGGCTCTTTTTGGTATGCAAGAAGATGGTTCTCCCTGAAGCGGCATTGGTGAGAGTTTCCTCGCTAAAATTCTCCTTGCCGGTTTCCAGCACCCCCTCATCCATCTTCCAGAAGACATCTGCTTCTGCCTTTGGAAAGTAATCGTAATCCGATTTCCCGAGCAACCCTTGCCGGGAAATCCCCGATATCTCACAGAACTTGTCATTGACCAGCGCCCAACGATGCTTCTCATCTTTGATGCAAATCGGATCAGCTATGCTATTCAGAATCGCATTCAAGAACGCCTCGCTTTCCTGCACTTCTTCCTCAGCCTGCTTCCGCTCTGTGATATCCTGAAAGGTCCCCCTCAATTTGACAATCTTGCCATCCCTCTCTACAACTTCCCCAATAGCTTGGCACCATTTTAAGTTCCCTCTTTTTGTCTTGAGCATTGCTTCGAACCGCATGGGCTGTCTTGTTTCCACTAAGTTTTGCATTTTCTTCTTTATCATCTCGCGATACTCCGGAAGATACCAATCTACATGTTCATTCGCTCCTGGTATTGGTTCGTCCGGTTCGATCTCGACAATATCGTAAGTCCCTTTCGTCCATGTTGCCTTGCCGCCTTTTTCAAGGTCCATCTCCCAACCACCGATCTTAGCGATATCCCCGACTCTGTTTAACAATCTCTCGCTTTCTTGCAGGGCCCTCTCCGCCTTCTTGCGTTCAGTGATGTCCCGACACACACAGAAGACCAGCTTCTGCCCCCCGTACACGGCCCCATTGGTGCTGATCTCGACGTCATAAAGCGTGCCGTCCTTGCGACGGTGCCGTGTCTCGAAGTGAGCGCCGGTATCGTCGACCGCCAGGATCATTTCCAGCAATTGCTCCTGCGTCCACTGGGTGTCCCAGTCCCACACGTGGAGCTGATGTAGTTCCTCCATAGAGTAACCGAGCATATTGGCATATTGCTGGTTCGCCTCGTGCACCTTGCCGTTTTGGTCGACGACAACGATCCCGTCTCTGGATTGCTCGACCAGAATACGGCGGCGGATCGCTTCGTCCCGCAGCACCTCCTCCGCCCGCTTGTGCTCAGTGATGTCTCTCGTATTTGCGATAACGCCTGCAATGCGATTACAATCATCCCGATACGGCAAATAGGTGACATCCACGAACCTTTTGCCCAATGTTGGATAGTTGAACCATTCCTGATAATTGACAATTTCGCCTTGCAGACATCGATCAAAATTCGGTTTAATAAACTGCTCGAAGACCTCCTTACCAAGGTATTCAGACACGGTTAACCCTAAAAAATGTCCCCGATCAAATCCTGAAGCCCCTTCATAAGCATCATTGACAATAATATATCGATAGGTTTTATCGAGGAATGCGATACCATCGGGAGTTGAAGAGACTATATTTTGGTATTTCTTCAGTTCTTCCACATACTCTTTGTTTTTAAGTCCAGCTTGTTCTAATTCCTGGACTCTTTTTTCCAATTGCTCATAGGTAGGTTTGTTGGTCATGAGCCCGTCCTCCCTTTGTCAAAAAGACAAAAAGGCCCCGCACAAACGTATCTTTGACACGATGAACGGAGCCCTGTTCGGTCCCATAGGGTTTCCCCTTTGAAATTCCTTATCTTTGAAGACGAGGCACCCTGAAGCAGAGGTAACTATATACCTTATTAACAGGAGTCGTCAAGTCGCAGTGCTAGCTGCCAGCGCATCCAAAAGCCATAACCACATCATGGGTCAGTTCAGCGCTACGCGAACGATAGCGGGGACGGCCACAAGTATATGACTGTTTCGACACGACCACGTATGAATGACAGCGGGCATATTTAAACAACTGCTCCACGCAAGCTTAGGTTTATTTATGGCCGCATCTTATATCTGCAAAGCCTTCACGGTCACTTCTCATCCAGCACTTCCCGGACTGTTGTGGCTATATCTCGCTTCAGGAAAGGCTTCATCACAAAAGCTCGGATTCCCATGGCCTTGGCCCGTAGTTCATCAATCCTGTCGCTATGGCCAGTGCAGAGAATGATTGGGATGTCTGGGCGAATTCTAATGACTTCTTTGGCCAACTTATCGCCCGTCATATGGGGCATGGTCATGTCCGTAATCACGAGATCAAACTTGTCAGGTTGGGCACGGAATGCTTCCAGGGCCTCCAGGCTGCTCATCCTGGTAACAACCGCGTAGCCCAGCCGCTCCAGCATCTTTTTTGCCAAGTTCACCAAGGGTTGCTCATCATCAACAAAGAGTATTCGCTCGCTGCCTCCAGGAACGGCTTCAGGGGCCTCGGCTTCTGGTATGACTCCGCTCTCAACAGCGGGAAGGAGTATACGGAAAGTAGCCCCTTTTCCAGGCTCGCTATCTACCATGATGACACCACCATGGTTTTTCACAATACCATGGACCACGGCAAGCCCCATGCCCGTGCCCTGGTCTACTTCCCTTGTGGTAAAATAGGGGTCAAAGATCCGGTCCATTATTTCCGGCTCAATGCCATGGCCTGTGTCACTTACCGTGAGCCTGACATAGTTTCCTGGCTTTAAATCATCATACTGGCGCACCGCATCCTCATCAAGCTCCAGGTCCTCCAGGCCTATCTCCAGGAGTCCCCCCTCTTCTGCCATGGCATGGGCCGCGTTGGTACAAAAATTGATCAATACCTGGCTTATCTGGGTGGCATCAGCAGACACCGTGTCTGACTCGGCTGAAATATGCTGGCGAATGTCAATGGTGGTTGGAAGAGAGGATCGCAATAGTTTTACAGATTCTTTGATAATGGGGCTAAGTTTTACAGGCTTTCGCTCCAGTTCTGTCTGGTGGCTGAAGGCAAGAATCTGCTTTACCATATCTTTTGCTCGTAAGCAGGCTTTGCGCACCTCCTTCAGGTTCTCTTGGGCTGTATACCACTCAGGCACTTCATCCATGGCCAATTCCGCATTGCCTAAAATGATACCAAGGACATTGTTAAAATCATGGGCAATGCCTCCAGCCAGCGTGCCAATAGCTTCCATCTTGTGGGCTTGCTGGAGTTGCGCTTCGAGTTTCTTCTTGTCAGTGATGTCTTCCACAACCTCTATGAATCCTGTCGCCCTTCCATCTTTTCCCGAAATTGGAAAAGCTTGAATCCTCCCATTAAAACGGCTTCCATCGTCTCTTACGCCCTCAGCCTCAACCTCCTCTGGGTGACCAGTCCCCATAGCCCGAACTCCAGGACAATGGGAACACATCCTCTCTCGTTTTTCGAATTCCCTAAAACATTTCTTGCCGACGAAATCACTAGGAGATTTCTCAAACATTCTTCCCTGGGCAGCGTTTGTCATAATTATGTTATGATCTAAATCTATCAGTGTCACCCCAAGTTCAATATTCTCCACAAGAGATCGGTAGTGCTCTTCACTCTCCCGCAGCGCCTCCTCCGCTCGCTTGCGCTCCGTCACGTCTATACCCGTTCCCAATATCTGGACGATTTGGCCCGATGAATCGCATATGGGAGTCAAGTTGACTAAGACATCAATAAATCCTCCATCTCTTGTTTTTGATCTGAATTCATAGTTTCCTACGAACTCACCCTTTAAGACTTGGGCAAAGTTCTTCCTGACTTCTTCCATTGAATCAGCACTAATCAGATCAGATCCGTTTGTGCCAATGATCTCTTCGGCAGAATAGCCAACTTTTTCAGTCCAGAACCGGTTGACGAAACCAAAACTTCCATTAGCATCGAGAGAAAAAACGAAGCTGTTTGTGGATTCAATCAACATGCGATACATGCTTTCACTCTTGCGCAGCTCCTCCTCCGCCCGCTTGCGCTCGGTGATCTCACGCCTCAGATCACTGTGCGTCTTCATAAGCTGTTCCAACATCCTGTCGAATTCTCTTCCAAGGGTCCCGATTTCATCTTGGCGCTGCATGGATAGACGACGTGAAAGATCACCGGTCCTTCCAATTGATAGGGCATGCTCCGTCAAAGCTGTTATCGGCCTGATAATTGTTCGCTGCAAAAGCAACAACATCAATATCAGTACAACCAGTGCTGATATCGACGTTGAAGTCAACACATAGCTCATTGTAGCGTGTCCTTTAGCAGAGATTTCCCTTGGAATCTTTGCCTTTATCAGGAGCGCTGGTTCGTTTTTGATGTCGGGATAGTTCGCGTAAATCAGCAGGTGGCTGTCTTGTTGAATCACATGGGATGATTCTTGTGTGATCCGATTTGAGATTTCTCTTGTGGGTTCAGCCAATGAATCATCCTGAACAGGAAAAACCTTAAAGGGCACTTGTGTTTGGTCAACGAGCATCTTCACCATCTCATCGTTAAAAAAACACCCCATAATTAAGGAACCTCGAGCTGGTCCCTCATCATTGCTAGTTAGAATTGGCCGAGAGGATACCAGCATGGGGCCTTGCTCAGTCATAAAAACGCCGCAGATCTTTGCCTCCGACAGGGGCCTCTCGCCCGTTTCGTATGAGATTAAAGGATGAGTCTTTGGGAAAGCATCTTTTGGAAAACCCGCCAGTTCCACGGGTTCTTCTGTTTCCAGGTCATATATCTCACCCCAAACCACTATCCCATGTGTGTCGATGACATAGATGAGATTAAGTCTACTAGCTGTGAACGTACTCAAAACCAGGTTGCTCTCAACATATTCCTTGGACCGAGATTTAACGAAGTCATATGTATCGTCCCACGACGACCAATCCAAGCAAGTAGTGTCGAGATGCTCAACCTCTCTTGTAACTGCTCGCATGCAGCGCCGCAAATCCGTTTGGGCTTCTTGGTATTCAAGATCTGTAAAGCTTGGGAGAATAATGAATTGTTGGATGACATAATTCGCTGCCCCGGACAAAATAAATACACCAAATAAGATGAGCCCAACTATGGATCTTAATGATTTCAAGTCACCCTCCTAGTCGTCAAAGCATTCTCTTCCAAATCCCTTGACCTTTTGCTCCATAAGTCTCCTTCACCTCATCATAGATGAAGTCAAAATCGACCCCGTTTTTAACCTTGCGTAGGATGTGATTCTGAGAGACTCTTTGATCCCCAATTATTCGTCGACAACGCCCCTGGCGGTCAGATATGTGAAAGGTATCACAGGTCTCAAGGCCTGGAATTCAAAGAGTTGAATTATCTCGACCAAAAAAAGCTAGTTCAAGTCTTTAGCTTTCCAGAATTTGGTTCCGGCTATGGTTGCTTGAAGAGCTACTCCGGCTTCTGTCAACTCGTAGATAATAATGCCAGTTTCGATGTAGGTTTCACCGCTCGCAGCGCCACCTTTATCTCCTGATTTGGCAGCAGCATCAGCCTGCCCCCCAAATCCCCACCCTTTCTCGACAAACTCATTCAATACTTCCTTGTTTTTGAATATGAATACTGCTCGGAAGTCCTTTATACCCATCCCCACACCGACCCCTACTGATCTCATTTTCATGTAGGTCTTCTGCTCTGTCGAATTATCGACCACGACCCCATAGCCACTGCCTCCGGCGAGCAGAAATATATATGTACCAATATTGCTAAATACTCCGTACCCAGCCGCCTTCTTGACCATGCTTTTTGTTTCTGGTTTCTCGGCATATAATTTCGCCAGTGTCTCGTTTTTCATTTTCAGCACATGAGATCTTTGTTCCTGCTTGGTGATCCCCTTCGGAGTAGCACAACTCACTAGAGATCCAATGATTACAAGAGATAGAAAACAATTTATGAGGCGACTCTTTCTCATAGCTAAACCTCCTTTTGTTTTCACACGCGGTCCGTCATCTTTCCCGAGAAATTGGGGTCAAACCTACACATTTGACAAAGCCAGTGCTCTCACCATCTTTGCGATAAGTTTTCCGAATTTCTTATCATTTTTCTGCCTTATCCGAATTCTTCCACTCGCCTGAGTTACCCCTGATTCGCTCACACCAAACCGTTCTCCGATTTCCCTTAATTTCTTACCACTGTAACGGTGGCAAAAATACAGCTTAACCTGTCGAGCCAGTTTTTCATCTGAATGAAGCGCTGCATTGATGACTTGTTCGATGTCATCTAACCCCGGCCTGTTTGTCATGTCTCTTAACGCCGGCAGTTCCCTGTCCAGTTGCTTGCCTCTGACGAACCTGTCTTTGATTGCGTCAACAAACTCCCTGCTTCCCAAAATGACTGAATGTGAAAGTTCAGCCAGAGGGCTCTCGTATTCTTTGCCTATCAATGAATGAACAAAACCACGATAGATCTTCATGGCCTTTGTGGGCTTTGTGTCAAAATAGCTGAGAATGAAATCTCTTTTCAGCCAAGCAGGCGCTTTCCGTTCAATAGTATAATACCGACAACTGGACCAGTTGTATTCCTCAGGCGTTCTTACCATTGAAGCTCTGACAGGGTTTAGGTGTATGTAGCGAGAAAGCTCCTTTGCGTACTCATCAGCCTCGACCAGTATGGCCTTGTACCGCCCCTGGAAAAGATGTCCGGATCTTTCACGTTTGGTGTTGAAGTACGTGGTATATGCCCCATTGATATGTTGCATGATCTTTGACAGGTTTCCCAACGGGGTTTCAAGAAAAAGGTGGTAATGATTGCCCATCAGGCAATAGACATGGACAGCCGCTCCATACCGCTCGGTTGCCGATGCAAGATAAGAAAGAAACTTCTCTCTGTCCCTCAGGCTCTTGAAAACCGCCTTTTGCTCATTGCCTCTCGAGGTTATATGATAGAAGGCGCCTGGAAATTGTATCCTTAATGCTCTGGCCATAATCAAATTAAACCTTCCATTGATGTGAAACTTCACCCAATCGATTGCCGTCTTCTTATCAATTCAGGCCAGTTTTGTCAAATGTGTAGGTTTGACCCCTCGCCATCCCCCCGCCAAAAGTGGTCTGACGGTGCTTGTCTCTCCACGGTCATTTCAGGCCAAGGCCAGTTTTTCACTTTGAACTGGACTTAGTTGCTTTCAATAGCCCCAATATCAGGTGCAGTGCCACTAAACATTTCTGGTGGGATATCTAATACCATTTCATCCTTCCACTCAAATACTGCTGTTCCGGCGTCGATGGCAGGACTACCGGGGATCAATGAATAATCCGCGTCTATTAACGGGTCTGAAAGAATAGTTGTAACGAGATCAATATTACTATTTTCATAGTTGATTCCGTTATTCCAAAATAAGCTATAAGATACGATAGAATCACCAATAAGGTTTCGCATTGCGGTGAAAGACGTTCCTGAAATGATATTGTTGACCGCTACGACGCTGGCTCCACCAGTGATGCCGTATTGGTTGCCAATTAACGTGTTGTTGAATATATGAACTGGCTCAGGAATTGGTGCCCCGCTGAAATCCTCAATGGTATTGCCGTCGCCCATAAAGCCTATTGCGGCCATCTCGTTATTGAGGATTAGATTTCGCTCGATCCTGATAGCCCGGTCCGATATCTCTGGGTAATCGATGAGTTGGATACCGTCCTCTTGATTTCCAGATATTTCGTTCCCACTAACAACAATATCAAGCACTGCACCGCTATAAGGGTGAAGACGGATTTCGATGCCATCGTCACCGTTGTCTTGGATCATGTTTCCGCTGATGGTGACAGCTACCGGCCCGTCAAGATCAATGCCATCGTCAGTGTTGGATGAAAAGACGTTAAAGCTGCAAGTACCTCCACCACCTTCATAATCAACCCCGTCGCCATTGTCGAGAAAGCGGCAGTTAAGAATCTCAATATTCGCTTTGACGGTGATGCCGTCACGCCCATTTTGAATAGTCAGCCCCAATATCGTCGTACCGCCAGCCCCATCGTCCGCAACAATTACAGCGTCCCCGTCGCCATCGATGATCGTCTGTTGGATGTGTTCTTCCTGTTCGCTGACGTGGTACCATGATGCCAGCGTAATCTTCTTGTCCTGCAGATTTAGATTCTCGTAATACACTCCTGGGCGTATCAGGATCAGGTCGCCGTCATCGGCTGCTATAATCCCAGCCTCTATTGTGGGTTGATCATCAGGTATGATGATTTCAGCCCGTCCGTCATCCTTGCTACCATTTCCGTCTGTTGTGCTGTCATCCTTGCTCCCATTTCCGTTACCGTTACATGAGAGCTGCGTCCCGATCAGACAGATAAGAAGAAAACCGACCCATGTGAGTTGCTTATTAAGCAATCCTACAGCGTGATTCATTTGCTCAGTATCAACGTATTGACTATGCGCACCTGGCAGGCATTACACAGAATGTCAAATACGAGTACATGCAGACTTCTGTATATCACAATATTGCCGGCCCTTTACAGCCCGAAGGGGAATGCCCCTCACCAAAGGCAACATACGCCGACCGGTCTCTTGGGCTGAGTTCTTGCGGTCTCCGACTGTACGTATCTTGCCATGTTCTCTAATTTTGAAATCAGTGAGTTAGCTGATGGGTTTCTAATGGAGATCGGAACAAATGTCAATCCTGGAACGGAAAACAGGGTGCTGGGGTCGCCGAGCTATTATATTGAATTATCATCATAAACACGCCACGGATAGCTGTTTTTGTGCCTTAGAACAGCCTTTTGACCCCCAGAATTGCTCCCGTAGGGAGATCCGTCAAGTGAAACGGGTGCGCAATTCTCGATTGCTGTCAGCCACTTTTCCTAAAGGTATCTCTCGGTGAGATACCGACAAAAGACCGGGGGCGCACCTACACATTTGACAAAGCTATTTCCTTCACCGTCTTCGCAATAAGGTTCCCGAACTTCTTATCATTCTCCTGCCTTGTCGGAACCCTTCGACTCGCGTGAGTTACGCCGATCTCCTCGGAGTCGAACTTACACTCCTGGCAATTCCGCCAGAGGCGAGAAGGACCGTTTTTGTCAAATGTGTAGGTTTGACCCCTTGCCCTTCCCATAAATGACTGCAATCTGTGAAGAATGAAGACCTGACCCCCATCTTCTTACCTCTACGGAGTCCAATCAGCGAGAACAATGCTGGGAAAGGGCAATAAGGGCCTTGTGAACGTCTCGGTCTTTCCACAGATCAGTAACCAAAGCACTCCATTTCAATCCAGGTTTCAACTTAGCAACTTGAGGGCGTACCTCTTCACGGCCTCAAGGTTAAGATTTGAGCTCCGTGGTCAGCCCAAACATCAATGCAGCTCATGGTCATAGATCCCTGCCTTCGCTTGAAGACCACCTGCCAGCTCAAGAACCCGTCTGTGGTGCGTGAAAAGTAAGACCTGGGTGCTAAGGGCCAAATCTGCGAGGATTTCGAGGCACACCCTGGTACGATTGTCGTCAAAGCCGATTAGGATATCGTCAACCACGAAAGGCATGGGCTCTCCCTTGCTCAGATGTTGCTCAAGGGTCGCAAGACGAAGCGACAGGTAGAGTTGATCCCGGGTTCCGTCACTCATGCCATCGACCGACACCTCGACATCGTTTGGACGAACACCCAGCAGGATGGGCGTGCCTTTGTCGTCCAATTCATCTCGAAGACCCGCATAAGACCCTGGGGTGAGTTTGGAAAACAGTTCGCCGGCCCTGGCCAAAACCGGAGCCTGGTTTTTCTTCCGATAGTCCTCTATGCGCTGTTCAAGGATGAGCGCAGCGATTTTCAGGCGAAGGTACTGTTCAGCACCAGAAACCATGGTGGCTAGAAGCTGCTCTGCTTCTTCTGACGCGTTTGCGGCCACGGCTCTGCCATCCTTGGCCTGTATCTCGTTTTGAAGCGTTTGCCGTTGGTCGCGAAGGGCGTCTCGATTTGTCTGGAGTTCTTTTAGTTCAGCTGAAACCCTTTCCAGTTCACCCTCGATGGCGTCGACATCCGCCTCGCCGGCCTCTTTCTCCAATTCTTGAATAGTCAGACCATCTCCGTTGCGTGAGAGTTCCTGTTCAAGCGTTTCGACCTTCTGCTTCAGCTCACGCATTTTTCGAGAGCTTTCGCCGGCCGATTCCAGCTCATCGTCTGTTTCCACACCAGCCTGGTCCCGCAATGAAGCAAGCTGCTCCCGTGCCGTTTGAATCGTTATATCAGCTTCTTCGATGTCTTCCTTGATCTCTTTTTTCTGGGTCTTTATCTTCTTGAGGCCCACCCGCGCTTCACGCGCTTCATTTAAGTCACGATTTAACTGAGCTACAATAGTGTTCGCCTCCTGGCCGTCTCTTTTAAAGCCAATACTATCGGCAAACTCGAACACTTTCTTTTCAAATTCCTTTGCAACCTGGTCTATTCCGTAAATTCGCCTGCGCAACTCTTCTGATTTGTCGAATTTGTCAAAAAAGCCCAATAGCTGATCGAACGCCTCGGTCGCTTGTTCTGGATGGACTTCGGGCTTCAGTCCTAAGCCCTCAATGGCCTGACTCCACTCCTGGACCCAGTTGGCACGACCGTTCTCGATTGACGTGAGCTCTTCATGTGCTCTTTGGATACGCGTCTTTGTATCGTCCAGCGAATGCTCCAATTGCCGTTTCCGTTCGAGAACAGACTCCTCCAGCTCGATTCGCTGTTCACACAGATTAATCATGGCCTCAAGGCTCATCTCTTGAAGGTCTGTCGAATCATCGAATCTTAATATCTGCGAAGAGACGGATTCTTTGAGGGCTTTACAATACTCTGCCAGTTTGCTTGTCTCACCGGAAACGGCATTGGCGACCTGAAGGTTCACCAGGAGCTTATCCACCCTGAGAAGCCATTGTTTCATCTCCCTCGGCGTTCCAGGATCTATTCCCAATGGCTCCCAAATGGCATTCCAGTCCTTTTCGTGCGTTTCCTTGTCCTCATTCGCCTTTCCGAGTTCTTCCGCACTGTCGTGGTGACGGGATTTCAGGCTGTCAATCCTTGCCTCAAGATCCGCCCGTTTCACCACCTGGTCTGCGGCCAGTCGAAGTCGATCCGATACGTGATCTGCAACGTCGATCTTTTGCTCATAGAATGTCGGCAAATCGGAATCCGACACAAACGCCTCGATCTCCTTTTCCACATCAATTCCTTGGATGTACTTTTGCTTGATGAGGTCCCATCCGGTGTTCCGAACCGAGCGCGATTCTTCAAGCTCCGAAATGGTGGGCGCATCACTTACCAACAACAGCGCTTGCAGGTCCTGCTCTGCCTGTTTCCGCTCTTCTTCCAGTTCCTCTTGCCTGCGGCCAAAGTCCCGTATCTTTTCGGCCACCTCATCAAACTGCCTCTCGAATGTATCCAAAGTCTCTGACACGGGCATGGCAACTTCCAAGAGCGCTTCGATGGTTCCGGAAAACCTTCCAAGCCTGGAAAACTCACTCTCACAGGCCGCTTTCTTATCCGAGGCGCGTTTTTGTGCATCGGCCCATCGCTGCTCCAGGTCCCCGGCCTTGCGGGCTGCTGCAACTGCCGCCTTCAGTTCGCTCAGGTCCAGATTCGATTGCACCTGTTCACCCAGCTCTTTCTTGATTGCCGCTTGTTCATCTTTGACATCGCGCAGTGTGGCCTCGGCCTTTTCCTTCTTTTGATTCACGAGGCTGTGCTTCTGAGCCAAACCGGAGATCCACTTTTTGTTGTTGGTCAGCGGTCGAAGCTGGTCGGAATCATCGATACCAAGATCGGGACGTACCCCTTTTAGTAGTTGCTCTGCCTCATTGCGCAACAGACGCCGTTTCCCATCTTGCTGTGGGCGATCCTTAATTGTCTTTTCAACAGCGCCCAGCTCCTTGTGCAGGGCCAAAATGGCCTCTTCGCTATCCAGCAATTCGTTGCGGACATTCAAGGCTTGGGATTCTTCTTTTAGACGGGACAGCTTGGCTTCGGCTCTTTCCTTGACTTCCATGGCATTTTGCAGGTTGTCACTGGCGGTTTTTCGTTTGTCGAGGAAGTCTTCCGGGAGAAGCAATATTTCTCCCAATGCTTCAATACGAGCCTTGACGGCGCGGCGCTCAGCCAATGCACCCTTGACACGATTGAGTCTATCCAGGCGGCTCTTTTCTTTGCCTTTCTCGTTGATATCTTCCTCAACGCGTTGAATGGCGGAAAGGGTTTCAGCCAGTTCTTTTTGCAGCCTTTTCCATTCTGCAACAGGAAGGCTCGCATCCTTGATGCGTTTTTTTGCTTCTTTGAAACTGGTGATCGCTTGGTTCACAAGTTTTTTAGAAGATCTAGTCGTAAAAAGTTCTTCAGCACCATTCTTCAAATCGGACAATATTTCGCGGAGACTTGCAGTACCTACCGCTGCGCTGAAGAGTGCCTGACCAAGATCGCCGGATTGGCTCAATAGCTCCTGGCCACCCGCTACCAATCGAGCATGGTCTATGCCATACAATTTCGTGAAGAGATTTTCATCGATGCCACCCGGTAAAAACGGCGACAAAACCGAATCGTCCAAGACAGCGTCGGTGCCGGGGTCCAGCAACGTACCTTTCGTGCCCTTCCTCCGCACGAATTCTATTTCTTCGCCGCCTGAAAGCCTGAGTTTCCCGCCGATGCGCAGTTGCGAATTCCCGTGAAGGAAATTGTCGCTGGTACGGGCTGGAATACCAAACAGCCACGCTATGAGAGCTCTCAACGAGGTACTCTTACCCGCTTCATTGTCTCCGTATATCAAGTGTAGTCCTGAGGCGCCTTCTGATAGATTCAACGATTTATCGGTGAAGGGGCCGTAGGCAATCAAATCAAGGCGGTCGATCCTCATTTGGCGCCTCCCCCCCTCAACAACCTTCCAACCAGCATATGCTTTGCCTCTTCAACCAAACGCTCGACGGTTTGATGAGCATCAAGGTTCAGGACGGAGTCCGCTACAAAGGCCTCTAACGGCATCTTCTGCCTGAGATCGCCAATCACGTCTTCGAGGCCGCTTACTTCGTCTGGATTGTCTGGCGTAGCCAATATGTCTTTAAGCAGCTTTCCGAATGCGCCGTCGTCGGACAACGTCGATTCCAAATCGAGTTTGCCGCTGGCTGCGTTTTCAACTCTCTCTATCCACAAATCATCGCCAGCGATTTCGGCCCCAAGCGCCCTGATTTGCTGCTCAAACCGTCCCGGATACGCTGCCAGTTCATCCGATATTGAGGCCGCCCCTTCAAAACGGATGCGCATGGCCACAGGTCGTCCGTCTGCTGATGCCCTTTCGTTCTCGATCGATTTTCGAGTACGCTCAAGTACCTCTCGCATGTCAGCAGCATCTGTCAGATCGACGCTGCACGCAACCCAACGAAAAACATCCAACGGGCACCTGTCCACTGCGGTCACAGTGCCATCTTCCACGGTGACGAGTACACACCCTTTGGCACCGGTTTCTCGAATATGACGGCCCTGGATACACCCGGGAAACACGATCCACGGGTCTTCGGACACAAATTCCTGCTTGTGAACGTGCCCCAACGCCCAATATTGGTAACCTTTAGAGAGCAAATCATCTTCCGAACAAGGGGCATACACCGCATGGCCTTCTCGGCCATCGAGGCTGGTGTGCAACAGACCGATGTTGAACATGCCTTTCTCAGCCTCAGCAAATCCTGCCGCAAGGTTTTCATCAACGTGCTGCGTTCCGAAACTCCGCCCATGAATCACAACCCCCAATGCATCCAACTTTATTTTTTCAACCTTCCGGGATGACAAAAACTTCATGTTGGCGGGGTTATCAAGGGCCTTGGTCATGCGATTGGCGGCATCGTGGTTTCCGGCAACAGCAAAAACCGAAATATCGTGCCGGCCGAGCCGGCCCATCTGCCGGCTAAGGAATATACCGGTACTGTAATCCTTCCAATCACCGTCATAAAGATCACCGGCCAACAAAACAAATGAGACCTTCTCCTCAATGGCCAGATCTACGAGGTTCTCGAAAGCCCTCCTGCATGCATCACGGATGGCTTCCGCAGGCGCGGACTCATACCGGGACAAACCCCGCAACGGGCTATCCAAATGAATATCGGCTGCATGGATGAATTTGAACATGGTTACTTCACCAGTTGAAAATAAAGAGAGCTAATTGTCCTTTCTTACCTAATAGTATGGAGCGCAGGTTCAGAAAAATGTTGTCTGATGTTCAAGTCTAAACACTCTCCTTGTGGCCCAGCAATGCTTGACCTTTATGAAAGCGTTTCTGCGTAGACAATGGCGTGGCATCAGGGCGTCATCTTAGGTCTTAATAACCATTTTTGTCTATTCTTTGTGGTCATAATTTCCCTTGATCTCCTGACTAATATAGGTGGCAAGCCCACGACCAGCTTTGGCAAGTCGCTTCATCTCATCAACATGGCCTTTTCCGGGTATACTGTTCGAGTAGACATAAACATCTGTGCTGTTGATAAACCTAACCTTAATCAAGGAGTCGGTGATCTGATATTCATCAACTCCTGAATTGCCATGCAGATTGGCATACTTATCCATGTTTCCTCCTTCTCACTAAATGCCTTAGATTGCCAGCGGGATGGACGCCGCTACGTTCCAGGGGGCTTCAACGAAAAAACGTGCTATTCTTCCCGTCTGGTCCACAAAAATGTTAACAAGTTTATATATCTAAGCCTTCCAGCCTGGTAGGTTGGGTTAAGCGAAGCGCAACCCAACAAAACACGAATCATAATGTTCCATATGCTCTGAACTCCTGCGCTTGACTTAACAAAAACTGATGTTGGGTTTCATCCCCCAACCCAACCTACCAGGCTAAATCGCCCTTTTGTTTAGACGGTACCACACACAAGACTGAGTGGCCTTCAAGCAGAAAATCAATTTCTAGTTGTACTTCAGAAAAGGAGTTGTCTTCGCGCATAATTTCTTCAATATTCCGCAAGAGGCAAATTGCATCTTTACTGATCTTTATCGATATTTTTGGTAAAGCTTGTGTCATTATTTTAGGGGCAAACATTTGAGATAATTTGCGCCCCCAAGTAACTTGCCCATCAGGCGGCAGACGATCTCGCCGCCGTTAAGTTAACCGATTTAGCCTGAATGACGTCCATTTGGCTTGAAGTCTAAGATTCTGGCGATGTACTGGCCTCGAGACTGTCCCGGTGCGGCAAACTCTTCCCAGACATGGGGAGGACAAGCAGCGTACCACCACTCGACCCCATCCGGGAACCGGACGTATATTTTCTCGTCCTCCGGATCATATGCCTCAGCGACGATTCGAGTTGAACCGTTAACTGGAATCCATTCAATCATTCTTTCACCTCCTCAAAGGTGCCGCGCCACGATGCCAAGGCAGGTCCAATATCGGGCAGCTTTGGTTCCTGACGCCAAGGCTTCAGGGAGGGATCCTCACCTTGTGGCCATGGGTTAGGGTTGTCAAGGCAAGTACGTGCGGGGAGGACGACAGCTTCTCCGCTGATGATTGCCTCATGAGTACGCAGTGAGGGAAGTATGGCAGCTAATCCAGCAACCGTATCCGGGAGTGCCGATTTGATGGTTCCTTGATCATCCGAATTCGACAGTCGAAGGGCGATAATAGTACCACACTGGGCCAAAGCCGTCTTGGGAAGTTCAGTCGGACGTTGAGTAACCATCAGGAGTCCAATCCCGTACTTGCGACCCTCCCTCGCTATTCGGTTGGCCGAATTTCGGGTCAATGTGCTGGCGTCTTCACCGAGGTAGCGGTGGGCTTCCTCCAACACAACAAGAACAGGATTTGGCCGTCCAATCCCTGGTCCACCCGCTTTGCCGCGCATCGAAACCTCAAATAGGAGATTGAGTACAACGCCGATAGCTACGTCAGCAGCTTCAGACGGAACGCCACTGAAGTCAAGGACCGAGATAGGTTTTACCTTGCCTAGCCACTCGTGCACAACCTCAATGAGCGGATCTTGTCCCTTCGGATCGCCAGCTGGTTCCTGGAAGAAACGCAATTGCGGGTCGAGAAGGCCCAGCCGGAGAAGGTCCGGAGTCGTTCCATACACGCCGTACATTGGACCTTTATGCGGTGGTTCTCCTGCGGGGCCGTATGGCTCAAACTCCGCTACGCGCAGAGTAGCCGAATCACCCGCGTTCGTTTTACAGGCCGTGGTCGGATCACTCTTTTTTTGACGGGTTTCTCGATTCTCCGAGTCCATTTTGTGCCAAATGGGACGGATATCGAAGGGTACTGGTGTATCGGCGGTAATTGTAGTGGGATCGAGAGTCAGCCAAATCGCATCCTCAACGAATTTGCGTCGAGCTGCCACTACGAGTTCCGCGAAACGACTGGCGAACGTAGCACCCCCAGGGGCACCAGTGAAAATACGTATGATATCCGAGGCAGGTAGCGCCCAATAGGGCACACGGAGTCGATTGTCTCCGGGGGCAAGAACACTTCGAACGGAAGCACTATCCTTCAGAGCAGGAGCGTACTCGCCATGCGGATCGATAACTACTATATTGGATGCTTTCCATCCCCCATTTACGAACGCCTGTAACATCGAAGCGACTGCACTTGTTTTTCCGGAACCAGTAGAACCTACTACTGCGGCATGCCGTACCACGAGGGCCGAAGCATGCAAGGATACCGGGACCTCCACTGTACTTGCCAATCGGCCCAAGCGTACGTGTTCGTCATCAGGAGGAGGAAAAACTGACCTGAGTTCATCAGGTGTTGCAAAATGGACGGGATCATCCAAACCAGGGTACGAACCCACTCCTCGTTGGAAGCGACCCGTTGCACGGTCAATTTCACCTAACAACTGAACTTGAAGCCAGCGCTCATCAAGTTGAACGGTATCGGCTGGTGCCAGAGGTCCAGACAATTCAGCAATACCAACGAGATTCACGGTTGCGATGAGGTCAACAAGCCCTTGAGGAATGCGCACGAGAGAACCGATTTGGCCGACAGGCTGTAACTGCCCGCGGTATATTGGAGCGACACCAGCCAAGTCAGAATCGAGTGCCACGGTTATGGTCGCTCCAAGGACATGGCGCACCCTACCTATGCAGGTCGGATCTCCCTCAGGCATTATCATTCTTACTCCCCCCGTCATCAGGCTTCGCGATAATATTCTCGAACAGATCACGCAAGCGGATTTCAAATTCGGACTCGCGCGTTACACTTCTGGCGAGGTGTGCTGCCAGGCCTGAAAAATCCCGAAGACTAAATTTATCTTCAATCCAGAGGCCTGGCGGAAGATCTTTGGGAGGAGCCCATCCTGCTCTCACACCTCCTATAATTGCCTCATCGCCATTGACAACCTGCAAATTAGGTGTGGTAAGAGCCTTATCGGCCAGAACTTCAGGAATATCCGAATAGCACAACACTTGAAATTCGGAGCGTGGGCAATGTAAGGCTGCATCGAAAATTATGTCGTTTAGGTGATAATCTCTGAAGGAGTAACCCGAAATCAAGACAAGTGTTTCCGGTTCGTGTAACGCCCTTCTGAAACGATCCTGTAATACAACGAAAGGAACCCGCCGCGACTCCTCGTACTTCGTGTCGGAGGGGAAGATGGCTGCTGTGCCTTCGGTTATCGGGTGGCCCAATCGTATAATTTGCTTGTCTTCTTGCCAGAGCCAATTCACCGAACCGTGCATCTTCCAAAGGCGGATGAAAAACGCCGGAATCGATTTCCTATCCGATCCGATCCTACCTTCGACGAGTTCCGTGTGGAATCCAGCTCGAATGGTCCCAACGAAGCCGTCGAAATAAGGTACGTGCGATTGGTCAAGAGCAGTCTCCAACAATAAATCATAATTAACTGTAAAGATTTCAACTGGTAGATTGTAGTCCGCACGAGCAGTCCATGCAGCAAATTGATAAAAGGGCATGACATTGGCGTTTTGAATATCCAGCTTCTCGACGATCGCTTTGCACACTGCGGTATCCAAGTCCTTTGCTTTCTTTTGCGTTAGTCCGTCGAACGTCTCTTCACCACGGACCAAGGCTGCAATCCGACGGATTCGAGTTAATGCTTCTTCGAGATTGCGCTCTTTTATTTGGCGCTGGAACACCTCTTGGTCGCCTGGCTCCAAAGCTGATACTACCTCTTTCTGTAGTTGGTCCACACTGGGAAGACCACATGCTTGTGCACTACCTGCACCAAGGAACACACACACGTGACGTGATCTGCTGGCCAGTTTTGCGCTAAGTGCGGTCGTGAAGTCAACCGGATTATGCTTTAACATGATCGATATGCCTTTCTATTATTTTGAAGCTCGCTAACGTGGTTGAGCAGTTTCTGTTTGTCACACAAAAACCCAATAAACCGTGTACTTATAACAGGAAAACAAATGTGAGGGTTGACAACAAAAGGTGACATTATTGAAAGCTCTGCCGTTTAGCCTCCTTTTAATGATATTTCACGTAAACCATCCGGTAAGAATCCGGAGTATGACTTCCATGATCTCTTGTCTTAACCTTAAATTTTCCACCACTAACCGCCCTCCGCCATCTGTCATCCACCTGCTACCTTCTATCCTCCGAACTCGCCCACAAAAACTTATGTTTCAACCCATTAAAACGGTCCCATTTCTTGGTCAAATACTGAAATCGTCCAACGACTATGCCCGTGGCAATGCCGAGCTCTTCTGCCAAGCGGATCACCTCGGCCTTGGACCGCAAGGCAGCAATTTGCGGATCATAGGCGCTGGGTATCAACACGTTTGCGGCAAAGGCGTTGGCCTTGGCCTCTCGCGGATCATCGGTGGTGCCGTCGTTGATAAAGAGGTCCTTCTTGCCGTCGTTGAGGACATGGCCTGCTTCATGGAAGAATGAAAACCAGAATTGGTCTTCGGCTTTTCCTCTCAGATTGAGAAGGATCATGGCCTTGGACGGTGAGATCCATTTGGTGGCACCATGCCAGGGGACTTTCTTCATCTCAGGGACCAGACAAAGGGCCACGCCGGCACCAGCGCACAGCCTTACCATTTCAGGCACGAATTCATCAGGCTCCTTGGTAGTCAACAAGCGGATATTCTTCACAGCCTGGGCAAACGCAGCCCTATCAAAGGACCGACAGGAAATCCCTTGAGCCTGCAACTCACCTAGCCTGATCCAGGCGGATGCCGGTCCGGGGCGGGATTCAAAGCACGGCGAGCGCCGGGCAGCCACGGACGGTTGCGCCCACATATCCTGCCAGGCCCTGACACTGCTGACGCCGTAGAATTTCAAAACAGCTCTCAGTTGGGCGACCTTGTCCTTGGTGGCTTCAATAGCGCCTCTTTGGATCAGCTCCCGCACCGGAATGGACATCAACCATCCCAGGTCTGCTTCAAGTTGTTCCCGCTCTTTGATCTTGGCCAACTGCTCACGGTATTGGGCTTCCAGGTTGTTCCACATGGTGGCAGGAACGCCGGTTGCCAACTCCAGCTTGTTGGCTGTTTCATAGGTGATGGGCTGCTCGCCTTTAAAAATGCGGTTGAGCGACTGGACCGTCAGGCCGGTTCGCACGGCTAACCCTTTTTGGTTCATATCCAGGGAGGCCATCACCTCTTTGAGGGTCTCTCCGGGCGGGACAGCATAATCAGGCTCAAACCCATAACGTCTTTTTGCCTTCAGCATGTTGGCTCCCATCTTAATGCGTATCCGTAATTTCGATTATTTCGATTTCAGTGACCATAGCCCAATCCAGTCCGCCATCCGTTGTTTCGGGGACCGGGTCGTTCGCCGGGATAAACAGCAGGCGGTACGGCTGTTCAAGATCGACGCTCAATTGCCCCTTCCGATTCCCGGAAAGCTGGTGACACCGCTGTGGCGGCAACTTGGAAACATCGGCCAGACAGGATGCGGCGTTAAGCTCCATTAACCGCTGCTGTAACTTGCTTGCCATCTTCGGACCCAGCTTGTTGATAGCCTCGCCGGCATGACTGCAAATTTTTTGCAGCCTCCTTGTTTTGAAATATAGGATCATTCACAAACCATTGCAAGAAAAAAATTAACACAACATGTTAATAAATTTGTTTTATGGCAACTGGAGAAACGTCGTATGATCTAACGCCTTGAAACCTGAACAGCTCTCATCTAGTAGCCAGCCATACGAAGTCTCTGGCTATCCCACGCGCAAAACCCATCTGAAAACACACAAGTAGACAGCAGGGTCAGGTCTTCATTCTTCACATCTCCCTGAAAGGCCTATTGTCTTAGACCCAAATAATTGACTGCAATCTGTGAAGAATGAAGGCATGACCTCCCGATCTTGCATGACCTTCTGGCTAAGGATGAGCAAAATCGCCTTCGCGATTCCCTCAATAAGAATTGAGGCTCCCAACAGGGGCATCAATGCCCTGTCAGGAGCCAGGTAGGCAACATTTGAGGTTGGGGTGCATGGGCACTGCCTCCAGGAGGGGAAGGATCCAGCTGGATATTGCCTAGTACCATAGGCATGGCAAGTCAAGGGCTAAGAGCTAATCGTTACCACTTGGCCAAAATGGAGGGGCTTACTGTAACAAAAGGTTACAATCTGGCGAGTTTTGGGGCTGATTTACTGTAACGTTTTTACACACCTGACATTGAGAGGAAATTGAAAGGTCTTGGGGGCTCCCGTTTCGAGGGTCTTGATGCCGCCAGACACCTCTACGAAAAGGTTGGCTTCAGAGTCGTTGAACAACTCAGAGGGAGTCAATGGGGTGTAGAGGTTAACGAACAACGATTCGAACTACAGCTCGAGTAGCATCACAAACCGGGGTAAGGCTTAAGACGCAGCTTGCCCGGATTGTGTGAAAGGAAGGTTGACAAACGTTCTTGGACCCTAAGTGGGATGCCCATGATCTCATGCTTTGCTTAGAACATTACTATTTTTCATCATGACCATCGCATAATTGCATAGAGGTCCCCTCCAGCCTTCCCAAGAACTGGTTGGGCAACCGTAGTTTATTCGAATTCCGAGCGAGGAAGTCCAGATTGCCGGATAATCGAGAGCAACGTTCCCGTACGAAGCTCTTTGTGATCCAGCACCGGCACTGTAACAGTTGTTCCTGATGTTGATCGCTGCATTGCGATGTGGCTCCCACGTCGTCTTACCTCGATAAAACCATGTTTTTCGAGGATCTGGCAGACGTCTTTTCCAGAAAGGATGCGTAGCCTACCCAACAGCTACCTCCACATTGGTAACATAGACCTCATCATGCAGTCTGGCGTTAATTTCTTCAGAGGAAGCCGTTTCAAAGAATAATTCCAAAGCCTCTTTAAGGTTCTTCCTCGCTTCATCCACCGTATCGCCTTGACTTGCCACATCCAACTCTGGACACAGGGCCACATAACCGTCGCCCTCCCTCTCAATGATTGCGGTGAGTTTCTTGGTCATAATAACCCTCTCATATCATTGTTGTCTTAGTGGTTCCTGCCCAACGATCCAAGGGAAACCCATCAACAGAAGCAAGTTGTGCGTCCCCTATTATTCGTTGCTTCTCTGGTGTGTCATTGTTTTTCATGACCCAATAAGGGGGACAATGGTCTTTACATCTACGGACAAGCAACCCTCTACTGCCTCATAGAGATTGCCGAGCAATTCAGCAAACGTTTCACCTTGCGTGGCACAACCAGGGATAGAAGGCACCTGTGCCCCATAGCCTCCTTCCTCTGCTTCGTGGACGATGACTTTTACCTTCATAGCTTCACCTCACTTATCTGCCAGTTGTTTTAGGAATATCAGATTTAATGTTGGAAAAAGTAACGTAAATTAAGTATGTTTGTCAAGAAACCCTGTAATATGGACCAAAAAGGAAGGAAGATTGAGATGTCGGCACTGGTAAAATCACCTGCATGGAAGGCCTTGGAAGCCCATTACAAGAAAGTTGAACCCATGCATATGCGGGACCTGTTCAAACAAGATCCCAAGCGGTTCGATAAGTTCTCCTTGACCTTTAACGACATCCTCCTCGATTACTCCAAGAACCGTATAACCGAAGAGACTCGATCACTGCTTCTGGCCTTGGCAGAAGAAGCGGATATCAAGGGTTGGGCGGAAAAGATGTTTACAGGAGAAAAGATCAACCTCACAGAAAACCGGGCAGTCTTGCATGTGGCCCTCAGGAATCGTTCCAACCGGCCGATTGTTGTGGATGGCAAAGATGTGATGCCTGGTGTCAACGCGGTGCTGGAACAGATGGCACGGTTTTGCCACGGGGTTCGCGAAGGCGAGTGGAAGGGCTACACCGGCAAGGTCATCACGGACATCGTCAATATAGGCATCGGTGGTTCAGATCTGGGTCCGGTGATGGTCACAGAGGCCCTCAAGCCCTATGGGAAGGCAGCGCTTTCGCCCCATTTTGTCTCAAACATTGACGGCACCCATCTCGCAGAGACATTAAAAGGGT
>Ga0315536_1000105_pt1 | contig 38409 bp, 30 predicted proteins | sample SalMarSW160230MG_FD_203093 | JGI IMG/M metagenome (GOLD analysis project Ga0315536, IMG submission 203093) | Salt marsh sediment microbial communities from the Plum Island Ecosystem LTER, Massachusetts, United States - Salt Marsh Sediment SW1602-30 ...
GTTCTCTTATTATATGATAAAGAAGCAGGGGGATTTTAAAAAACATTGCAGCATACTGGGGCAGATAACGGGAATACTCCGGACGGAATCCTTTGAAATCAATATAGCTTAGCCCTGGCAGTTCAGTCCGGAAAAGCGACATATGCTTCTCCCCCGAACCGATGAAAACATTGTAGTTCATCTGCTGAAGCTCTCTGGCAACAGGGATCATACGGGCTGCATGACCCAATCCCCATTCCAGGGGACAAATCAGTATGTTTCTGTTTTTAATCAATCTTAACCGGAAACCTGTGTTTTGATACCCAGGTTCTCAACCATCGAAGCTATCTCCCTGAGTCGTGTCACAGGTACTTTTTTTAGTTTATTACCATACGGTGTGTCCCTCGAAATAGTATAGATCATTACTTCAGAGGGGTTTATCTTCTTTATGGCCTTCAGCCAGGCTTCAATTTCTTCATTGGTTGTATTGTCAATAATCTTTCCTTTATACTCCCCCTGAAGAAATAAGGTCTGAATAATCAGCTTCCCGTCGAATGCGGCAAGGTTTTCAATAAGTTCTTTCGCATTGATATTTACTCTTGGCTGATTATGTAATTTAATTGTTGAATCAAAGGCTGAATCAAGCTTAAGGATGTTTTTATCTGCCTTAAGAAGAGCAGCTTTTATCAAAGGCTGTGTTATCGTGGTTGCATTCGATAGCACTGCTATCTCTGCTTCCGGGAAATATTTGTTCCTCAGAATTATGCTGTCATCTATTATTCCCGGGAATTCCGGGTGAAGAGTGGGTTCTCCGTTGCCGGCATATGTAATTACATCGGGAGACTGCTTATTGATTTTCATCTCTGCCAGTTTGTTCTCAAGAGCTTTATAAACCTCCTCACGATGAGGCAGATGGGATACAGCTTTTTCAATATTCCTTGTCAGGCCACATTCGCAGTAGATACAATTGAAATTACAGATCTTTCTCTTTGTGGGTAAAAGATTTATACCAAGAGAAACACCCAGCCTTCTGCTTTTCACCGGTCCGAATATTATTTCATCAAACAGGAATGTGGCCATTTCAGATTACTTTTTCAGGCTTCAAAATTAGCATTATTTGCAGAAAAGCCTTTTTTTATTTTTTGGGGATGGATTAAACAGCCTGGGGGGTCATAAAAGCCTTGTCACATAACTCTCCGGCAGAAGCTTCATATTTATCAGGTCGACATTCTGCAGTAGCAGCAATCCCGGTTTTTTCCCGGCCTCGATCTTCCCGAAATCTTTATCCGCCCCAAGTGCCCTGGCTCCATTTATTGTCCCCCATGCTACCAGATCTTCGATAGCGAGAGAAGGATAATGCATCTGGAGAGTAATAAGTTCCGCGAGGATATCAAGTTTTGTATTCGAAGCAAGACTATCGGTACCGATTACTATTTCACAGCCTTCTTCAAGCAACAGGGTTACAGGAGGTACCTCTTTTTCAATATAATAATTGGAATTGGGACACAGACACCAGTAGGTATTTTCTCTCCTCTTAACCAACGAGATGGTTTCCCTGTCAGCAAAAGTGTTATGGACCAGTATAAGATTTCCTGATGGGGTTATCTCATTGAGCACTGCATCAGCATGACTTTTGACTGTTTCAAGCCTTGCCGGAAGCAATCCCGATCTTATATATGATAACATAAGTGTTCCCGAATGATCTTCCAGAAAAGATTTTTCCGCGGGCGTTTCCAGAAAGTGAATGGATGTTACCTTGTTATTGTTGGTTATTTCTTTAAGAAGCCGTAAAAGGCTTAACGACATTGAATATGTGGAATGCGGAACAAAGGAATAAAGAAGGTTCATTTTTCCGGCTGTTTTTGCCACATCGGTTATTTCATCTATCCTGCGGCGGGCTTTATCCGGATCAATACCAAAAGCTTCAAGCAGGTTGAGGTACCTTATTCTGCTCTCTTTTTTTAAATTGAAAGTATCGGTAGTATTACATACATCAGCACATAACACTATTCCTGCCTGGTACATATCATTATCGGCCAGGTAAACAGATTTTATTATATTCTCCTTGCTGTTTTCACGTGTCCCTCTTACCTGTTCTATAAAAAAGCCCAGGCCCCCGCTTTCTGCAATAGCCCCTTTCAGGTGCGAAAGCTCAAGATGGCAATGGCAGTTGACAAAACCTGGAATAATGATACCATTATAAAACTCAACGGTATGTTTTTCAGTAAGTTCACCTTCTGTCTCCTCGATGCTGATAATAGTCCCGTCGTCCTCTGTATTTACTATTGCTCTTTTAAGAGCAGGTCCGGTATTTGTTATAATGTATTGTGCTGACAAACGTTTCATCTTTCAGGGGTTTGTCATTGAGATTTTTTCAATTCTCAGGTGCCTGCTGAAATCAGCAGGATATTCATCGAAATCATAAAGCCAGCCTCTGAAAAGAACAAATGATTTTTGGGGGATGGTTATATAGTTGGTATATATATGAGGATGACCGTCTTTCACATAGTTGATAGTTTTTATCCAGTGTCTCTTCCCTGTTTCAATGCTGTCGGGGTGACAATACCAGGCGCTTAAACGGGGGTTGACAGAATAATCATCAGGGAACAGGGCAAGGGTATATGTAAGCGTGTAAACACCGGGTTTGATTATAATGCTGAAAAAAGTGGAATCACTGTCTGCAGACTCCGGGTAAAGGTAGAGATCCTTTCCTTTCCATAAATTAGAAGCCCGGCTCTCTGCAAGCAAAAGCTCCTTTTCAATTCTTGAATCCATTGCACTGAATGTACCAAGAACATGATCAAAGATCTTAACAAGTTCTTTAGGTTTCTTAATGAAATAGTATTTCATTGTTTTGTCCATGGCCTCTTTTGTGTAGCCATATTTTCCTATCACTTCTTTATATGTTGAAAGGGAATCAGGCGGAACATACAATGCATGCACTTCAGGAAGGCTCAGAAGCCCGTTGGCGATATAAATGTCTTTTATTATTGAAGTCAGGTCCTGTTCAGGTATCATGCCACTCCTGTCAAGTTTATTCTTACGGCTTGAACATGACCCTGTAATTAATGAAAACAGGATAAGTATGAGAAGAGTAAACCTGGTCATAATATCCCGGTATTTGATGTTTTTTCCATTTTTATGAAAGACAGCAGATTCATTATTTCTTAACTGTAAATATACTTATTGATTATTAAACATCCTTATTAAGGAATTTCTTTGTCAGAAATCTTACAGGGTACCATGCTGCCCAGTACCCTATTAACAGAACAGTTCCCGGCACAATAATAAAATCTTTAAGCTTCAGAACTACCGGGTAGGAATCCATAATAAGCGATTCGCTTTGAAGCTTGACCAACCCGTATCTTTGCTGAAGCCAGCATACCAGAAAGCCCAGAATAATACCTGTGAGGGCTCCTATTATTGAGATCAGCCATCCTTCAAATATGAATACTTTTCTTATCAGGTTATTATCGGCACCCAGGCTCTTTAATATTTCAATATCCCTTTCTTTTTCAATTATAAGCATTGTGAGAGAACCGATTATATTGAATGAAGCTATAATAAGTATAAGTGTCAGTATAAAAAAGATAGCCAGTCTTTCAGATTTCATTACCTTATAAAAGATCTCCTGTTGTTCATACCTGTTCTGAACAACAAATCCCTTGCCGAATATCTTCGTAACCTTTTTCTGAACTAACCGCGGATCAGCATCATTCCTGAATTTTATCTCGATTGAACTGACTCCTTTATCAATTTGTGTCACCTCACGGGCAAAATCGAGAGGGACATATACATATTTGGAATCGTATTCTTTTTCAACCTCAAAGATGCCGGAGGGGAAAATGTATTTTTTATTTAAAGCATCTTCGGGGTTTAATGTGCTGCTTCCTGCCTTTTTAGGGAAGATAATTATAAGAGGATTGATAAAATTGATCCTGATGCCCAGGTATTGAGCCACCCCGATACCCGGTATGGCATATGGTCGTCCTTTTTCGTTTTTCAGCGTAAATTCCCCTTCCCACATTGAACTGTCGATGTTTGTCACCATAGCGTAGTTGTTATCGACACCTTTAATGGTTGCAATGTACTGCCTGTCGCCATATTTCAGGAGGGCATTCTCTTCAATGGTGAGAGAATAACATGATACTCCTTCAACACTTGACAGGAGTTTCAGGCGTGCAGTATCAGCAATGAAGGTCTTGCCCTCAGCTGCAGCTATCTTCAGATCAGGATCAAATGTGTTGAAGATAGCAGTTACCATGGTCTCCAGTCCGTTAAAAACGGAAAGGATTATAATGAGTGCCATTGTGCCAACCGCAACCCCGGCCACCGATACAGCAGAAATAACGTTAATGGCATTCCGCGATTTTTTTGCGAAAAGATACCTCTTTGCTATATATAATGATAGTCGCACTATTCTTATTTTCTCGCCGTAACCAGGAGACCGGTTCCTGTTTTGTGGTTTAATATGAGATCAAAAATGTTAAGAATTATTGAAACAGGGAAGAAAACCAGATAATAAAAGGGAAGAAAAATAAAAAAGAGATAAGATATATTCAGCATCTTAATGGGATATTTCATTGACAGCCGCCATGAAATATTACCTGGTTTTCCATAGGTATACACTGCCTCTGTGGTCCTGAAACCTGCCATGGTAAGTTTCCCGGTAATATCTTTAATGCTGTAGCCATCCCTCACATGTTCGTCTATAAATGACTCATCTGTGTCGTTGTGAACATCCGACCCCCCCTGGTCAGAAGGCGTCGAAATAAGTAATATACCATTGTCCTTCAGTGAGTTGTAAAAGTTCTTAAATACTTTTACGTCCTCTTCAATATGTTCCATCACATCTACCGAAAGAATAATGTCATAACAGTTCAGATCGGATAATTCAGTGAGATCGCCGGTATTGAATTTTACCCTGTCTGCCAGACCTTGTTTTTCGAAGAAATTATTGCAATCGCTTATTTGCTCAGAGTTGATATCAACGGCATTAATATTCCATTTTCTGTTCATTCTGCTCATGCGCCACGTGTATTGTCCCAAACCTGACCCGGCATCAAGCACGGAAGCAGATCCGGGAAATTGCCTTGCAATCTTTCGCAGCGCTTTTTTTACATGCCATGTGCGAAGCAGAAGAAGGTCGAGTAAAAAATAAAGGGTTTTTCTCATAAACCCTGATTTTGCAAAAAACTTCCCCAGCGATCTTTTTATCGGTTCGTACTGCATATATATCAGGATTTCAACAATTTGTCTATCTTGTCAATATAGTCAAGACTGTCATCGATATGGAATGCGATATCAGGGACTATCCGAAGCTGCGATCTTACCTTCTGCCCCAGATCGAACCTGATCTTTGATGTGTGTTCCTGTATGGCAATTAATGTATCATTCTGATTTATAGCAGGGAAGATGCTTATATATACTTTTGCATAGGAAAGATCGGGACTTATCCTTACTCTTGTGATGGAAACCAGTTTCCCGTGATTAAATTCATTGCCTCTTTTCAGGAAGATGTCGGCCAGTTCTTTCTGGATCAGGCGTGATACTTTTTTCTGTCGTGTCGATTCCATGGCCAGTTTTATTTAATCCCGCAAAGGTAATAAAAAATGGCGCAACGGCATAACGGCGCATAGGCACAACGGCAAGGGAATAATTAACCTTTGAGCCGTAGAGCCCTTGTGCCAATGTGCCTTTTTATTACCTTTGCGTTGAATTTTAATTGAATAACACGATGGACACAGTTGTGAGCGGTATCAGATCAACAGGAAACCTGCACCTGGGAAATTATTTCGGGGCAATAAAGAATTTTCTGAAAATGCAGACCGAAAATAATTGCTATTTTTTTATAGCAGATTATCACGCACTTACAACTCATCCTAAATCCAAAGATCTTCATGTTAATATCAGGCAGGTACTGGCTGAATACCTCGCATGCGGTATAGATCCGGAAATAGCCACGGTGTTTATCCAGAGTGATGTTCCGGAAGTGTCGGAGTTATACCTTCTACTGAATATGAATGCTTATGTGGGTGAACTCGAGAGAACCGCCTCTTTTAAGGAGAAAATCAGGAAACAGCCTGATAATATTAATGCCGGGCTGTTGACTTATCCGGTGCTTATGGCTGCTGACATTATAATTCACAGGGCAAATAAGGTACCTGTGGGAAAGGACCAGGAACAACATCTCGAAATGACCAGGAGATTTGCACGACGGTTTAACATGATGTATGAAGTAAACTATTTCCCGGAACCCGACGCATATAACTTTGGAAAACGACTTGTTAAAATTCCCGGACTGGATGGCACCGGAAAAATGGGTAAAAGTGAAGGGAATGGTATTTTCCTGGCTGATACACCCCAGGTGATAAGGAAAAAGGTCATGAGAGCAGTAACTGATACAGGTCCGACCACCTTAGGTCAGGAACCCTCAGAGCCTGTGAAGAACCTTTTTACAATAATGAAAGTCGTTTCCGAACCTGATACTGTTAAATATTTCAAAGACAAATTTGCATCGTGTGAAATACGATACGGTGACATGAAAAAACAGCTTGCAGAAGATATTATTAAGTTCACGGAACCAATCAGGATCAGGATCAATGATATTCTCGCCGACAATAAATATCTTTCCAAAGTTGTTTCCGAAGGCGCTGAAAAAGCAAGGGCAAGCGCTTCCAAAACCGTACGGGACGTGAGAGAGATAATAGGGTACAGGCCATTTTAGTAAAAAATAAAAGCCAGGTTTTTGACCTGGCTGCCCTGATTCTTCAGGGATATATTTAAGATTGCCTGTGTAATATTAGTATTTCAAATTGTGTGCCAAACTTTACTCTTTCATCTTTTTAAATCTTAAATTTTTATTAAAATTTAAGATCAGGTGAATTTTTAATACAATCTGTCGTTTAGCCTTTTTAGCTTTTATTTGCTACTTTTGGATTTATTTTTAATGGTCCGCTTGTGGGGAAAAAATTAACAATATTTCTGATTATTGCACTGGTTGCGGGCCTTGCAATTATGGTCTATTTCTTACAGATGGGTAGAAAGACCTTATTTACCGATCCTTATAAAGCAATCAGCCCCAAAGCTGCCATAATTATTGAAACAGTAGATCTTCAGAGCTTTATAAATTCTCTGGCAACAGGAAAAGGATTATTTGGTGAAGTCGCTGCAATTAAAGAGTTTGACGGATTTAATCAGAAACTAAAATTTATTGCCGATCAGCTTAATAAGTCAGCCTTTAGCAGGTTAAAAACAGATGGCCCCGCAATCATTTCCTTTTTTCCCGAATCGAAAGGTAAATCCGGCCTCCTTCTTTCTATGGCTGTAACGGGAGAGCTCAGAAGCAGGCATATTAAAGAAATGCTGAGGAACTCGGGTGTAAGGGAGATAATTGATGCTAAATTGAACGACTATCCTGTTTTTAAGATCCCTTACACCATCAATTCGTTAAAAGACACAGTCTATTTATCGCTTATTTCAGGTTTAATGCTTTGCGGCAATGCCGAAGATCTTTTAACCGAAGCTGTTGACCAGTTAGGTCAGCAGAATGATATAAAGAACCTCCCGGGTTTTTCCAGGGTATTGATTGCTTCAGGGAAAAACGAGGACAAAATATTTGTGGTTTTTAAAAACCTCGCTCCCTTATTTAGCAATATTATGGCAGGAGAAGGGAAGAAACTGATCCCAAAGATTTCAAAGCTGGCAGAAACAGCGAGCGGAGATATCTATATAAATGAAGATGGCCTGGCACTCAGCGGTTATACCGAAACTAAAGATTCTCTTGATTTGCTTTACAGGTATAAAAATGTTCAGCCGAAAGAGTTTCATACTTATAAAATACTTCCTTCTTCAACCGTGCTTTTTGAAACACTTCTGCTTCCCGAAAATAATGATCTCAAAGTGTCGGAAAAGGATGCATCTTCGCAAAATGCCGCTGATCTCGCATACAAGCTCAGGGCATTTACAGACGGGGAGATCACCAGGGCATATATTGATATAAAAGACAATCCTGTGGCTGATAATACACTGGTTATATATGAATTGAACAACCGTGTTGAGGCTGAAAGAATTTTCCTTGAAAATATCGGTCCCGGAAAGCAGGTTTTATATTTTCAGCCCGACGACCAGACAAAGATTCCCGTTTATAAGACATCTTTTAGCGGACTGTCAGGAATAATTCTTCCGGGTTTTGTTCCCCGCTTCAACGATACCTTTTTTGCTTTTTATGATAATTATTTGATTTCAGGAAATTCATTTACTACAATATCGCGGCTGTTGTACGACAATATTTTAAGCAAGACACTGTCAAATGATCTTGTATATCGCGATTTTGAAAGTACTCTTCCAAGCCGTGCAGGCTATTTCTTCTTCTGTGTCCCGTCGCGTATTATAAACTACCTTGCCGGCTTCTTAAATGAAAACCTGATCAAATCACTTAATGAAAATAAAAAAACTCTGGGCAAAATTCAGGCAATCGGATACCAGATAGCCTCAAGTAACGGGATGATGTATAACAGCCTGTCAGTCAGGTATAAAGAGGTGGCCAGGGAAGAATCCAATACTGAATGGGAAACTCTGCTGGATACTACTGCGTGCATAAAACCTTTCTTTTTCACAAATCATATTACGGGCGCAAAGGAAATATTCATTCAGGACCTGAGAAACAATGTTTACCTGATTAATGCAGCCGGACGTGTATTGTGGAAAGTACCGCTTAACGAAAGAATTAAAGGTTTCATTTATATGATTGATTATTACCGGAACGGGAAATATCAGTTACTATTTTCCGGACATAACTATCTGCATATACTCGACAGGAATGGCAATTATGTAGAAAGATACCCGGTTAAATTAAGATCGCCTGCAACAAACTCCCTGGCTCTCTTTGACTATGATAATAACCTGAATTACAGGCTTTTTATTGCCGGAGAAGACAAAAAGATCTATTCTTATGATAAAACAGGGAATGTTGTTAAGGGATGGAATATATTCAGGACAGCAGGTGTTGTTAATTCAGAAATAAATTATTTCAGAGTATCAGGGAAAGATTATATTGTAGCGGCTGATGAAACATCAATATATTTTCTCGACAGAAGAGGCAACAAAAGGGTTAACCTTAAGGAACCTGTTACGCGGGCAAAAGGATCGGCCATGAGGCTGACACCCGGTTCGGAACAGGCAGTAATATGTTCATCTCCCGATGGCACGGTTCAGTACATCTATTTCGACGGAACAGTTAAGAAATTCAGCATGAAAAAGTTTTCTGCTGACCATTCATTCGATATTTTTGACATAGATGGCGATGGTTTTGGTGAATATATTTTTATTGATAAAGGTATATTGTATCTTTATAACCATAACAGGGCTGAGATATTTAAAAGAGATTTTGAATCCGATGATCTGGGGGGACCGATCAATTTCATCTTTTCCGGTTCTGACAGGAAAATCGGAGTTTTTGACACAGCAAGGAACCTGATATATCTTATTGGGAAAAAAGGTGAGACAATGAAAGGATTTCCGCTTAAAGGAGCATCGATGTTCTCAATAGGGAAACTATCAGACAGAAGCGGCTGGCATCTGATCGTCGGAGGCACAGACAGGTTCCTGTATAATTATAAAATAGAAACAGATGTTAAATAAGGAAGGATATGAAAAGTAGACCATTACTGTTAATTCTTATTGTCACAGCTCTCCTGGTCAGCAGTTGCATAAAGGAAAAGTACGACATGAACAGGCTTGACAAAAACAACAGATTGTCACCTACCTGGGCTGTTTCAGCCGTAAAAGGTGATGTTTCTCTTCTCGATATGCTTAAACCGACTGATACTGTTGTTTATGATCAGGATAAACTAATGATACTGGTTTTCAAAAAAGACACTGTTGTCACTCTGACAATGGATGACTTTTCTACAAAGGGACCTCTTGATGAGATGACTGCAACTATTGAACCAGGCACTTTTGATCTCGGTATTGACAAAGTTTTAAATCATATTTCGGGAGATTTCCTGATTTCAAGTCCGACATTAAAATTTAATTATTTGAACTCATTTTCAGCGCCACTGGAAATAAGTCTGGATGTGACCGGAGTAAGAAAAAATGAATCTGTCGATCTTGGAGCCACACCCTTTGTGCTGACCGGTCCTGATACCCCGGGCCAGGTTGTTTCAGCTTCTTATATCATCGATAAGACCAACTCCTCACTGCCTGAGCTTATATCGCTGCCTCCTGAAATGATACATTATTCAGGATTAGCTACTCTGAATCCTCCTGGGAAAAAAGGAGAAATAGCTGCAAAAGACCTGGGGATCGATCAGCTTGAAGGTTCATTTGAGCTGAGTGTGCCAATGGAATTAAGAATGAGCAACCTGCAGTTTGCCGATACTACAGATAATTTTCTGAAAAATGATAACGATAATAATGATGCTGTCAAACCTGAAAATTTTGAATTGCTAAGAATCGACATCAATGCCGATAACGGGTTCCCCCTGGGAGTTTCTCTTAGTATGAGTCTTTATGATTCTCAATCAAATACAATATTAAAAACAGTGAGTGCCACAGACCTTCTTCAACCCGCGCCGGTTGATGGAAATGAAAAAGCTACAGGGGTTACCAATACGACAACTCAAATTGAATTCACACAGGAGTTTTTCAGTTCAATTGACAAAGCTGACAGGATAATTTTCATTTTTAGTGTCAATACAACTGACGGCGGTACAAAAGATGTTAAAATATATTCCGACTACAGGATTGATTTTAAAGCTTCCCTTGTAGTGAAACCTAGTATAGAACTGAATTGAATATTTTAAAGAAATTAATATGAGCGGGAAAACAAAATATTTTCTGATTCTGATATTGGCGATGATATTTGCTGATGCATCTTCACAGAACAGCCAGGTAATGTACTTCATGAACCTGCCGCAGAATCATCTTCTAAATCCTGCGTTAAGGCCCTCCAATTCTTTATATATAGGATTGCCGGTTTTGTCAGGTATTAATCTGAACGTAAATAACAACTTCGTTAATTTCTCGGATGTCTTTCATAAAAACCAGTCATCGGATTCGATATTTACATTTCTTCATAAAGACAATAATAATGCCTCTATCGATAAGTTTCTTTCGAAGATAAAGGACCTTAACTCTTTTGAGCCTGAAGTTATGACACAACTCCTGGGTTTCGGACTATCTGTCGGGAACAATACTTATGTTTTTCTTGATATCAATGAACGCATTGAAGGAAATATTGTGATTCCTGGCGATTTCTTCAAGCTTGCCCTGAACGGGAATGAAGGATTTGTCGGAAAAACCATCGACATGTCGTCGTTAAGGGCAAGTATGATGTATTATCACGAAATTGGACTGGGCTTTTCAAGGAACTTCACTAACAGATTAAGGATTGGAGTAAAGGGGAAATTGCTGTTTGGCATTGCATCTGCTTCATTGAGTAACAAATCGATGGGAATAACTGTTAACGACGATTATTCTCATACACTTAATGCTGATATGACTTTCAATGCAAGTGCTCCTGCTGATTTTTACACAAGTAATGAAAATATTATCGACAGTGTCGTTTTTGATGATAAGAGGATAAATGCAAAGTTTTTTACCGGATCTAAGAATATTGGCCTTGGCATAGATATTGGCGCTACTTACGATCTTACTGACAATATAGTACTGTCGGCTGCAATAACTGACCTTGGCTATATAAGATGGAAGAGAGATGTTACCAATTTAGCTTTAAACAGCCAGTTTGATTTCAGCGGTTTTGATTTGCTCGACGTTATTAATGGCACGAAGACATTTGACGAACTTGCTTCGGAGATGGGTGATTCATTAAAGAACTCCGTGAATATTTCTAACACCAATAAATCCTTCACCACTTTTCTTCCATTTGGTGTGTCCGTAGGTGGCAGTTATCTTATCAACTCAAAATTATCGGTTGGTCTGTTATCATATACCAGGTTTATAGGAAAACAAATACGGGAAGCAGTAACTGTGTCAGGGAATGCTAATCTGAGCAATGTATTGTCAGCAAGCTTAAGTTATACGATGACCAACCACCGTTATGACAACTTTGGTGCCGGACTGGCTGTCAGGGGGGGATTTTGGCAGTTTTACATCATGACCGACAGGATTCCGGTATACTGGAATAAAATAGTATCGGATAATAATAATATTGTCCTTCCTGCAAACTGGAATACATTGAATTTCAGATTAGGTATGAACCTTGTATTTGGGAACCATACCAGGGCAAAAAACGATACACCGATGATATCGGTTCAATAATTATTTAATGCTTTATGCTTTTAATTCGTTATTTATTAATAGGTCTGATAATTTATCTTATAATAAGGTCATTTATAAGATACGCTGCGGAAGATAATCAGCCAGTGAGACATGATCCAGGTAGTCAGACAAAAGGAAATAAGAAGGTCTCTAAAGAGATAGGAGAGTATGTCGATTACGAAGAAGTTGACAAATAGGGTCAGGGGATATTATTTTTTTGTTGACTTCAATTGCTTAGCCAGGGAATTTGCAAATACAAAATGATTCAGTATTTCACAATCTGAATTGAGTATTTCATTTTTATTCCCTTCCCAGCATTTTTCACCATCGCTGATAAATACGATCTTCTCTCCGATTTCCATAACTGAATTCATGTCGTGAGTATTCACTATCGTTGTCATTTTATACTCTTCAGTCAGCTCTTTGATAAGTGCATCAATCAGTATTGCGGTGATGGGATCAAGACCCGAATTCGGTTCATCACAGAAAAGGTATTTTGGATTTAAGGCAATAGCCCTGGCTATGGCCACCCTTTTTTTCATTCCTCCCGATAATTCTGCCGGGAAAAGCTTGTTAGCATTCAGTATATTAACCCTGTTAAGACAAAAATTTACCCTGTCGTCTTTTTCCTCATTGCTTTTGTCAGTAAACATATCAAGAGGGAAACGGACATTCTGTTCAACAGTAAGAGAATCGAAAAGAGCACTGCCCTGAAAAAGCATTCCCATCTCGCTGCGTATCTCTTTTCTGTCTTTAAAGGCGAGCTTATTAAAAAGTGTGTTTTCGAACCATATTTCTCCGCTGTCTATTTCATGCAGGCCCACAATGGATTTCAGGAGAACGGTTTTCCCTGATCCGCTTTTCCCGATTATGAGGTTGGTTATACCGCTGTCGAAGGTCACCGAGATATCAGTCAGGACCTTCTTCCCGTTAAATGATTTATTAAGGTTTTTAACATTTATCATGACAGAAGAAGTTGAGTGAGTATAACGTTGAACATCAAAATCAGCACGCTGCTGTATACAACAGCTTTCGTGCTGGCCCGGCCAACTTCAAGCGATCCTCCATCAACATAATATCCCTGGAATGCTGACACACTCGATATTATAAATGCAAAAAACAGGGTTTTAATTAATGAATAGGTAATATAATAAGGGATAAAGGCATATTGAATGCCATAAATAAAATTCTCTGAGGTAATAACACCCGAAAGAGTGCCTGCTATCCAACCCCCGAATATCCCAATGATAATAGCGAGCAGGGTTAGGAAAGGATTAAAAATAACTGTTGCAATTATTTTTGGAAGAATAAGGTATGAAGCAGAATTGACGCCCATTATCTCGAGTGCGTCAATTTGTTCGGTAACCCTCATTGTCCCTATTTCTGAAGCAATACTGGATCCGACTTTACCAGCCAGAATAAGTGCAGCAACGGTAGATGAAAATTCCAGTATCATGGAATCGCGGCATCCAAGCCCTATAAGATATTTAGGGTATATGGGGTTTTCGGTATTATACGCCGTTTGCAGAGTAATAACTGCGCCCATGAAAAAAGATATAATGGCAATAATTCCTATTGAGTTCAGCCCCAGAGATACAAATTCGCGCATAGTTTGCTTGTAATACAGAGATGGCTTCTCAGGTTTTGAAAAGACCTTCTTAAGCAGGAGGAAGTAACTTCCCAATTGAGTCAGGAACTTAAACATGATATTAAATTATTAAAGCCTAAAATTACTAATATTTACCAAATTTCCGACCACCCTTTTTTGATGCACAAATACTGGTGATTCATCAACCTGATATAAGTGTTTATATATTATTGATAATAAGTAAAATATAAGCGTTCTTTGTTATATTGATTTGATCTGTTAACCCCGAAGGGGTTTAATTTCAATAACCGTGGGTGCAACCCACGGTAAAGATAAGAACGCCCTCCGGCAACCCTGGAGGGGTTGAATAACGAGCTCATTATACCAGTCTAATATTCAGCCCCTTCAGGGCTGAGACATTCAATTTACAGTTGTTAAGCTAAATTACAATGATTTCAATTATTCCGGCATGAAAGTGGATTCCGGAATGATAATTAAAGAAATCATGAAAGTTGATTTGATTTAATTAATTATATATTTGTATAATCTGTAACAAAAACCAGCTTTTCTTATGAATAACAGGTATGTTATAATTATGGCAGGAGGAGTCGGCAGCCGGTTCTGGCCGCTGAGTCGTCGTGAAAAACCAAAACAATTCCTCGATATTACGGGAAATGGTGAAACTCTTATCCAGCAAACATTCAGGAGGTTCAAAAAAGTGTGCCCCGAAAAGAATATTTTTGTTGTTACAAATGCCGATCATACCAACCTGGTAATTGAACAGCTGGGTATTGATCCTTCCCGTGTCCTGGGAGAGCCTTTTCGCCGCAATACTGCCCCATGTATCGCTTATGGGACATTCAGGATATTAACGGAAAACCCTGAAGCTGTTATAGCCGTTACTCCTGCTGATCACCTGATTGTTAAAGAGGAAAAATTTTGTGAGGCTATAAAGAAGTGTTATGAGTTTGCAGATAAAAATGATAATATTGTCACAATTGGGATAAAGCCCGACAGGCCTGAGACCGGCTATGGTTATATACAGGCAGATCAGAAAAAGCCGGTTAAGGGATTTGAAAATCTACTTAAGGTAAAGACATTTACTGAGAAACCCGATATCGACCTCGCCAGAATTTTCATCGAAAGCGGTGATTTTTACTGGAACTCAGGCATATTTATCTGGAATATGAAAACAATTATGGCAGCGTTCGAAAAGTATGTACCCGATATTTTCAATGTTTTTGGTGAAGGTAGAGATCTTTACGGTACAAACCAGGAGAAGAACTTCATAGGGAAGACATATGCCGAATGCAAAAGCATATCTATTGATTACGGTATTATGGAAAAAGCCGATAATGTATATGTTATGTGTACAGATATCGGCTGGTCCGACCTTGGAACCTGGAGCTCTCTCTACGAACATTCATCCGCCGATAAAAAGGGAAATATCAAGGTGAGGGGCGATGTTTTTTCATATGACAACAAAGGAACAATTTTTAATATTTCTCCCGGAAAGATAGCCGTAATTCAGGGACTGACAGACTATGTTGTTGTAGATTCCGATGATGTTCTCCTGATAGTCAGAAAGGAGGAAGAACAAAACATAAAACAATACCTCGATGATGTAAAAAAATCAACAGGTGATGAATACCTGTAAATGCGGATATTAAAATGTAGAGGCGGGTCGCGACCCGCCTCTACAATAAATATTATGTGATGTTTCTAATTTTAAATAATGTTAATATTCCCAGAGGTCGTGTTCAAAGTTGAAAAGCTCGGTTTTAATGCGGTCGGCCTCAAAAATAGCAGATTTCCCAAGCTCATATTCACTGACCTTCCTGTCGTTATATACGTTGGATTCTCCGACAATAACACTCTCGAATCTTCTCTGCATGAACAGGTCGTCATATGAAAGTCTCTGGGCATCGTTATTACTCATGAAAACTTCCTTCTTTGCAAGGGCATCCCTTAGTTCGTCAAATTTGACCCAGAACAATCCTATTTTTTTCGCTCTTCCAATCTGTTCATCAAACCCCATATAGATAGGCTCGATGGCTATTATTCTCACGTCAAGTTTCGAAAGTTTTTTGTCGAAATACCACTCTTCATACAGCATAAGTTCTTTGACCTCTTCAGGCTTTGCATCCTGTTTAACAGAATCTTCTCTCATGGCTCCTGAGGCATTTATCTGTACCTGGACAAGTTTGGTGACGGCCCCCATTTTTACCTCAATATCAGAATACGTGGTACTAACATTAATATTATTGGGGTCGTAGGCATTCAGATGCCCGGCCTTGATCTCATCAAGAACTATATTGATGAAACTCTCTCTTCCATCCAGTGTCGGAACCGTTGGATAATACAACGGCTGGTTCATCTTCTCTCGCAGGTCGATCAAACGATAATATCTCTTGGACCATATAACATCTGCTTCCCTGAGATACGGATAATCGATCTTCTTTGCATCCGGAATCGATTTCCGGTAAATATCGCCAATTGTCTGACCACTGGCCATCCCTGCAAAAGTAAGAGCGATAATGCCAAAAAGAATTTTCTTATTCATGATGGGATATTTATTTTATTATTAGTCAATTTTCAAAATTATTGAATTTAAATCTCTAGTTATGCCATCAGGACCCTTAGCCTTTATATCTTTTATGATCAGGTTCTTTCCTCGTGTAATCCTGTCAAGCATCTGCTTTTGTTTCGCCGTAAGATTGCTGCCGTTGCTTGCTTCTTCCTGGTCCATTCCCTTATCGGTGTAAAACAGCGTAAATCCGGTAACCTGGTAACTCAGGTCGAAATCAAAATCGGGCATTATGGCAAAAACCCCCTGCTGTGCTGCGGCCGTTGCCCTTGGAATACTTCCGGTACTCTTTCCGCCAAAAACTGCTGTTGGAGGAGGAACCGGCTTAACCCTGAAATCAAGAGGAGCAAACTGCATTGGTTTACCGCCTATGTCGGCCGTAACTATAACCTGAACATTCTGGCTTTGAGAACGTGGCTTTATTACCCAGTTGCCTCTGAAGCTTTCACCTTTTGAGTTTTTTACTTTTCCTATTCTATAATCACCATTAACGACCCTTATCTTAATCTTATCAGGGCTTACATTAGGAACAGATACATCGATAGGATTGTCAATACCATAATAAAGCACGTTCATTGCAGTTGGAGATACAACAACATTGGGTTCACCAACAACATAAGATGCATTGAACGGGAAGTCCCTCATTGTTCCGTCAGGAGCTTTAAGAGCTATTATACCTCCCCATTTTTTGGGACCTACTGAACTGGCACGGACTTTATATATTCCTTTTCCTGTTTCGTCAAGAGGAAGCTTGGTATCACCTACTGTAATTACCGGAAACAGAGTCGAATCTGTAGCAGAAATAAATACACGTGCTTCATAATCGCTTCCCTGTGTCACGTAATTTGAACTAACAGGCATGACAATTGCATCCAGTTTAGTAAACTTAAAAGAAGAGGCATCAATCTGGGTATAGAGGTAATTAAGAACTTCTGTCTCGGCGTTTCTTACATTGACCTGCATTTCCGAAAGGATACAGATTACAGCAATCAGGGGCATTGTCTGGAATGTCAGATTTGCCCAGGGCGATGGCTGACCATCCGGATCTCTTCCATCATCAGTATTCAGACTATTCCTAAGGGCTTCCTCGGCTGTCGGATTTTTACCTTCAAGCGTGGTTAGAAGGAAGTCCCGATATTCGTTAATAACATTTTTGAGGGCGTATGCTTTCCCGTTTTCGTTGGCTCCGAGAAGAATTTCTGATGGTACATTAGTATCATCAATATGTTTTTCAACTTTATCAATAAGAATCTGATTTCCATTAACAGCAGGAGTTTCCGGATCTTTTTCAGCTTTTTTGATTATTTCGATCTTTAGTTGCTGAATATAATCGGATGCCTCATCAGCTCTTTCTTTCACTGCATAAGCTGCAGCCTTGTATTTCCCTGCTTTTACATGGTTTTCAGCATCAGCTCTGTCGAAATCTTTATAAATAATGTTATTTTTGGCAACATAATTTTCGACAGTCTGAGTGAGTCCTTTATCAACTTTTTTAAATGCTTCAATGGCTTCTTTTGATACGTTAAGTGCAAGCATGGCGGTAAGCACCAGGTACATCATACCGATCATTTTTTGCCTTGGAGATAGCCTTTCGTGAGCCATTTTATAGGTTGTTTAGTTTGGTAAAAAAAATGCCACGTTATTTAACATTCATTGTAGCAAGCATATTTCCATAAACATTATTTAATGCTGACAGATTATCGTTGAGTTTAGTTATCTGTTCGCGATATTTCTGAGTATCATCAGCTGATGATGCAAGATCTTTTATAATACCCTGAATACCTTTATAGAGATTCTCAGATTCTTTTATATGGTCATCTGCTCCTTTTCTCTGAAGTTCATAAACTGCATTCAGAGCGGACAGGTTTTTATTAAGCACTTCAAGCTGTTGCTGATAGGATTTCCCTCCTACCTCAATAATTGAAAAAGAATCAGCCATGTTACGATACGTGGAACTGGTCTCATTGATCAGCTTGGCAGTAGACTGATAAGATTCAGATAACTGGCCGAGCGAATCTGTTGCATTGTTGACAGTATTCATATACCTTGAGGAAGCAGCAGAAATATCACCCATGGTATTCATGTTAGCAGTTGACTCGCCGAGCTTTTTCATGCCTACACCCAGTTTCTGGAACAGTTCGGGAGTGATCTCTGCTTTTTCAAGCATTTCATCAAATTTTGCCAGGGCAGCAGAACCGGCGCCGCCGCCAAATCCTCCGCCGCCATAACCACCGCCGCCATGTCCGGAGCCGGTGCCTGTACCGCCAATGCCTGTACCGCCATAGCCGCCACCGCCGCCGCCGCCGGCGACACCACCGGAATATCCTCCTCCCTGTGCAGCAAGCTCGGGTGTTTCATCTTCAGGTATTCCTGCAAGTTCAGGATATACCAGCGACCAGTCAACCTCCTCGTGTAATGGTTCAAAAGCTGAAAAGAAGAAGATTACTGATTCGGTAAGAAGGCCAATAGTAAGCATGGTTCCTGCCAGTGGCCAGTGCTGTATTTTAAACAAGGCGCCAACGATAACTACTGAAGCACCTAAACCGTAAAGTTTAGCGATGAAATTTTTCCACCCGCTGCTTTGTACTAATTCTGCTAGGCTCATATACCTGATTATTTTAGGGTTATTTCAAAACTTTTAATTTACACCAATATAAGATCTTACGTTACGGAAACCAACATATGGTTTTGTAGAATCCTGATATTCATAATCTCTTGCACTGGTTTGCAGGAAATAAGCAATATCTTTCCATGAACCGCCACGGATAACTTTTCTCTTCATAACCGGAGGATCCTGCGGTGTCGCATTATATTCATAGTTTGGCTGAAGATCGTGCTCGAAAATGTAAGCTGAGGGATGATAAGCACAGCGAGTCCATTCCGACACATTTCCCGACATATCATAAAGGCCGAATTCATTAGGTTCATATGATCCGACTTTCCCTGCATATACATTGCCATCGTCGATATAGTTGCCTCGCAATGGTTTGAAGTTGGCAAGGAAGCATCCTTTATAGTTACGGGTATAAGGGCCGCCCCATGGGTACATCGAAAGATCAAGTCCGCCCCTGGCAGCATATTCCCATTCTGTCTCAAGAGGTAACCTGTATTCCTGTACATCGGCAACCCCGTTTTTTCTCAGAGCTGTGTTCATATAATCGGTTCTCCAGATACTGAATGCCGTTGCCTGAACCCACGATACACCCACAACAGGATAGTTGTCAAATGAAGGATGCCAGAAATATAGCGAAGCCTGAGGATCATTAAAGGAATATGTAAAATCCCTTATCCAGCATAGAGTATCAGGATATACATTTATGACATTGTGCTTGATGTATGAAGAACGGTCCTTAACATCGGTGCGTGTACCATCAAGATTTGTAACCTGTCCTTCATATTTGCCTGATGTCTTTTCAAAATCGTTGTAAACATATCTTGACTTAGCAGCCTGCTGGTAGTCAACCCAGAAATATGAATAATTAAGTTTTCTTACATCCACCTGTTTTTTCCCGTTGAATCTCTCTTCAGGGGGATAATACATCTCATCAATTATTGTCTTTGTATCCTCATCTCTGGAATCGATCTTTTCTTCCCAGTTGATTACATGCGGTTCAATAACATTTTTTTCCTTGTCTACCACGAAATAATCCCTGTCTGCAATGCCAGCATCTCCAAGCTTGGTTCTGAGAATAGAATCGCGGACATAATATACAAACTGACGATATTTATTATTTGTGATTTCTGTCTGATCCATCCAGAATGCTTCAACTGTAACAGATTTTGATATGCTGTTCATCGCAAATACTGCATCCTGGTCGCTGGGTCCCATCATAAAATTCCCGGCAGGAATGAATGCCATCTCAAGAGGTTCAGGTTCAAAAAATTTCTTTCGCCCCGGAACTCCGGTAAGCTCTCCATTATTTGAAGAGCCACAACCAGTTAAAAGGAATATCAATATTAGAGCAGATAAGCTTATCTTTTTCATAATACTTTAGAATTTTATAATGCAAGTAAGTTAAATTTTTTTAATATTCATAAAAATCTGATACTTTTATATTTCATAGAACTTTTGCCCAGGCTCAGATCGAAACAATAGTTTACCATGAATTCATGGGAGCCACCACTGCTCTTCCCTATGTCCGATAATGTAAAGTCATAAGAGTAACCAAGCCGGAGTCCGTTATACAGTTCCAATCCAATCATGCCGATCAGGGCATCCCCGGCTCTGTATGAAACGCCGCCCCATACTTTTTTATTGTATCTGATTAAAGATGTAACAGAGAACTGAATAACCTTGCCGTCGCTATAGGCAAAAACAGATGGCAACAATTCGAGCGACGGATTGGGAAGCTGAAGCGAATAACCGGCTGTAAGATAATAGTTTCTGCTTACATAGGGAGATCCTTTGGTATACCTGATTACCGGCTGGTTAATGTGAGTCACAGATAACCCGGCATAATACTTATCTGTACTGTAGTAAAAGCCTAATCCGGCATCGAAAGCGACATAACTCTCTTTGTTTTCAGGTATAAGAGGATCCCCTGAAACAGGCGTATGGACATCTCCCGACGGAATTTCCCAGGTGGGATCAAGTGATTTATCAAGCATGCCCAGGTTTATGCCTATTCCCAGTTTCCCCGATCCTAAATTCATGATATAGGAATAAGAAGCAGAAAGATTAATGTCTTTATCGAAACCTATATTATCGCTTTCAACAAGCAATCCAACCCCGCTGCTAATTTTAAATGGAGATACAGGGGCGCTGATATTAAAAACTGTCGTGGTGGGCGCTCCTTTAAAACCAACCCATTGCTGGCGGCTAAGGGCAGTAGCACAAATCATACCGGAAGTACCGGCCACACCAGGGTTATATGTCAATGTATTAAACATATAATGACTAGCCACAGGGTCCTGCTGCGAAAATCCCTGTTGTATTACAATTACTAAAAAAAGAAATGCGACATTGAACTTTTTCATCTCTTTAATTAATGGTGCTTTGCACTTTCATTGAATTAGTAAAATAAATAAAATTATATATCGCAAACAAATTTACCGGTATTTATTTAACCGGTTCGAATATCTATTTTGACGAGTGTGCCTTTATTTTAGACGAAAAAGTCAGCCTCATGGCTTCAGCCTTTCCATTGCGCTTACCCATCTTTCAGGCACTTCATTGTGATTAGCCTGAAGGTAATCTTCATGCGAGCAGGCAATATAATGATTCTGATCTTCTTCAGACGGAAGCTCAATCCACCACCTGTCAGTCAGATTGCTTTTAACAAAGATAAGATCATCCTCAAGATCAGTAAGCCTCACATGATATTTAATGAAGCGCCCTGAATTGCTGACATTGAGAACAGGAGTCTCGTACTGTTTTTGTGAAAAACCTTCAAGGAAAAACCATATTATCTGAGCAGCCAGTCCGGTTGTCTGCGATCTGATATCAAATTCAGGATTAACATCGAACAGACCAAATATCTTAAGCTTATCGGATATTCCCGCATACCTCGATAAAAGGCAGATCTCCTCGCCATAAAAACCATTGGGAGAAGGACTTATTGTCCCCGGAGCGTCAGATTGCCTTACAGATGAAATATCAAATATTGCAACCTCCGAATCCCTGAAAAGAGGTTCCGTAAGATGAATCGACTGCCTTACATCTCCAATCCTGACAAGTTCTGATTTCTGTTTAAGAAACCGGTTAAGGACTTGCTGATCATTAAGAAAGGTCTGGTAGCCTATATTAATATAGTGATCAAAAGTACTTTTATGGTTATTAATGATTGAATTGAGATAATTAAAGGAATCAGGCTCTTTTCTTTCAGCGCTGTAATCTATTCTTGGATCAACCGCTGTAAGTGTATATTTAGTTTTATTCTGCGACATTGCCCTGTCTATTGCAGGTATTAGCGCACTGCTTCCTCCTATTATTACCGGGAAAAGATTTTCATTCATCAGAAAGGAGAGAATGTCGGTCAGTCCCGCCAGGGTATCATTGAAGGTAATACCCTGTTTCATATTGCCAAGATCAATAATTTTTAATTTCCCGGGTATCTTTGCCAGCCTGTAGAGTTGGCTCCTGATCATGTCAGGTCCTTTTACCGAACCCATATTGGGAGAATTCCTGCCCTCAGGTACACCAAGAATCGCTATCCTGAATTTACTGAAATCCTTCAGGCGATTGTTTTCTGTATGTATGGTAATATTATGAGGAAACCCGGCCTGTGCAGTCATTTGCTCAAAATCAGGTCCCTCAATGCTTACAGGATTGAAATAATCATTCAGGTCTACCATAATATTTTAAGAACTCTTTTTGTTTTTATCACTGTTTTCGATTATCCTGATGCAATCCTCCCTGGTAAGCTTTTCGGCATCAGTACCTTTTGGAAGCCTGTAATTTGACTTATCCTTAACCAGGTAAGGTCCATACCTGCCGTTGAGGAGCATAAGATCTCCAAAGTCTTTAATGACTTTCTTCTTATCGGTTTCGTTTTTTTCAAGAATAATCTCTACGGCTCTTTCAAAAGTAATGATATAAGGATCGTCCACTCCTTTCTTAAGCGAATAAAATTTATTATTATACCTGATATAGGGTCCGAACTTGCCTATTCCTACTACCATTTCTCCTCCTTCATAATCGCCTAATGAGCGGGGAAGACGGAAAAGATCAAGCGCTTCAGCCAGAGTTATCGTTTCAAGAAGCTGACTCTTTGAAAGACTGGCAAACCTTGGTTTTTCTCCATTACCCGATTCACCTATCTGTGCAACGGGTCCGAACCTTCCCATCCTCACAGTAACCGGTTCCCCGGTCTCCGGATGGTTCCCCAGCAATCTTACTCCGGTTTTTCTTTCTCTTTTCTCGAGAGTATTTGTAACTGTTTTATGAAACGGAGAATAGAAACTGTCAAGCATACCTGTCCACTTGAGTTTTCCGAGAGCAATCTCATCAAACTGTTCTTCAATCTCTGCTGTAAAGTGGTAATCAACGATCTCTGAAAAATTTTCAAGAAGGAAATCATTAACTATCATACCAATATCCAGGGGGAAGAGTTTTGATTTTTCTTTTCCTGCAATTTCAGTTTTTGTTGTTGATGCAAGCTCCCCGTTGTTAAGTGAAATGATCTTTATCTGCCTTTTTTCACCGGATCGGTCTTCGCGCGATACATATCCCCTGTTCTGTATCGTTGAAATTGTCGGAGCATAAGTTGAAGGCCTGCCTATACCCAGCTCTTCAAGTTTTTTAACAAGGCTGGCTTCTGTATACCTGGGCGGAGGGGAGGTGTATTTTTGTGTTGCTGTGATGCTATCGTAACTTAGCGGCATTCCTTTTACAACCGGGGGAATAACATACCTCTCTTCGTCACCGTTTTCCTGGTCGGTAGATTCTGTATATACTTTCAAAAACCCGTCAAATTTTATTACTTCCCCATTTGCCTGGAATGTAACGGGGGAGTTATTCATATCAATTGAAATGGTGGTTTTTTCTATTTCGGCATCTGCCATCTGGGAGGCAACTGTTCTCTTCCAGATAAGTTCATATAATTTCTTCTCATTCTGGCTGCCGGCAGTAGTCGGATGATCGAGGTAAGCAGGACGGATAGCCTCATGTGCCTCCTGGGCTCCTTTCGATTTTGTTTTAAACTGCCTGGTCTTTGAGTATTTTTCACCAAACTCTGAAACAATCATTTCACGCGATTTAAAAAGCGCAAGCTTTGAAAGATTGGTAGAGTCGGTCCTCATATAGGTAATTTTTCCGGCTTCATACAGCTTCTGGGCTACAGCCATTGTCTGGGCAACAGAAAATCCAAGCTTGCGGTAAGCTTCCTGCTGCAGGGTGGATGTGGTGAATGGCGGCGCCGGTGAACGGGTACCTGGCTTAATGGTTATACTGCCTATGGAATATTTTGAAACATTGCATATCTCAAGAAATTTCATGGCCTCTTTATCGTCGGGAAACCTTTTTGAGGCATCCGCTCTCAGAGTCGCATTTTCGCCTTTGGGAGAATCTATCCTGAAGATAGCAGAAACCCTGAATGCTGATTCAGCCTTAAAAGCAATGATCTCTCTTTCCCTCTCCACCAGCAAACGAACAGCTACTGACTGTACCCGGCCTGCGGATAAAGATGGCTGGACTTTTTTCCAAAGAACCGGGGAAATCTCAAATCCGACCAGTCTGTCAAGTATGCGACGAGCCTGTTGCGAATTGACAAGATTCATATCAACCTGCCGGGGGTTCTCAATGGCATTTGAGATTGCTTCCTTTGTTATTTCATGAAAAACAATTCTTTTTGTTGTGGAAAGATCAAGATTCAGCACACTTGCAAGATGCCATGCTATAGCTTCCCCTTCACGGTCCTCATCAGAGGCAATCCATATATTTTTAGAATCAGCAGCAGCTTTTCGCAACTCGCTTACAACCCTGGCCTTTTCTTTAGGGATCTCATAGGTAGGAGAAAAATCCTTCTCAACATCTATACCAAGGTTCCTTTTCGACAAGTCCCTTATATGCCCGAAACTGGAGACTACACGGAAACCTTTTCCAAGAAACTTCTCAATAGTTTTAGCTTTCGCCGGAGACTCAACAATAACAAGATTTTCGTTCATTAAAGCAGATATTTGTTCTTTTATCAGACGACAAAGTAAATCAATTAGGTACCAAACTTCAAAATAAACCGTTAAGATTCTTTAATAATTACTATTTTTGGTTCAAATTTTAAAGTTAATGGAAGGCAATATGAACAATAAAAAATATCTCATATGGTTCTGGTCCATATTCAGTTTACCATTCGTTGTTGTTATAACATTGTTCATATTAATATCAAGGGAAAAGCTTGGTCCCATGCCATCTTTCAAGGAACTTGAAAACCCTGAATATTACCTGGCAGCAGAAGTCTATTCAGAAGATGGCGTCCTGCTTGGAAAAATAAGCGTGGAGAATCGTACATGGACAGACTATAAGGAGATTTCACCATATCTGACCCAGGCACTCATTGCTACCGAAGATATAAGGTATTACAGGCATTCAGGCATTGATCTTCGCGGCCTGGGACGTGCAGCTATCCGTACAATTCTGCTTGGGCAGAGCACCGGCGGAGGCAGTACTATTACCCAGCAGCTTGCAAAACAGCTCTATCCGCGAGATACGACCAGAAATTCTGCTTTCATGCGAAAGGTCAAGCTTGGAATAGCTAAATTCAAGGAGTGGGAAACTGCCGTTAAGCTTGAAAGGAGCTATACCAAAAATGAGATCATAACGATGTACCTGAACAAGTTTGATTTTAATTATAATGCCATCGGAATAAGAACTGCCGCAAGAGTTTATTTTAATACCACACCTGATTCTCTTAATCTGCAGCAGGCTGCAGTGCTGATTGGAATGCTTAAGGCATCAACAAAATATAATCCTGTCAGAAATCCTGATATTATGACTCAGCGCCGTAATGTTGTTCTCTCACAGATGGAGAAATACGGTTTTCTGACATCTTCTGTCGCCGACTCGGTAATGAAATTGCCACTGGACACCGATTTTAAAATTGAGGATCATAATTCAGGTCTGGCAACTTATCTCAGGGAATATATCAGAAACACTATGGGGCGACCTGAACCCGACAGGAACAAATATATCCAGCAATCATCATATGATGATGCATTATGGGAATGGCAGAACAATCAGTTGTACGGCTGGTGTAATAAGAATAAAAAGGCTGATGGATCCAATTATGATCTTTACAGGGATGGATTGAAAATTTATACAACTATAAATTCCCGGATGCAATTATTCGCCGAGGAGGCTTTAACGGAACATCTGTCAAAAGAGATGCAACCCGATTTTTACAGGCGGGCCAGGGGTTTTAGAAATCCTCCCTATTCCAACGATATTACCAAAAAGGAAGTGGATGAACTGTTAATGGCATCACTTAAACAGAGTGACAGATATTATTTAATGAAGGCCAGGGACGTTTCCGATGATTCCATTATGCTGGCTTTTAATACAAAGGTAAAAATGAGAGTCTTCTCCTGGAAAGGAGAGAGGGATACCATTATGACACCTCTTGATTCCATAAGGTATTATAAGTATTTCATACGGTCTGCTTTCATGGTAGAGGATCCCCATAATGGTTATGTAAAAGCATATGTGGGAGGCCCTAATTTCAAGTATTTCAAATGGGATGGCGTAACACAGCAAAAAAGACAGATAGGAAGTACAATAAAACCTTTTCTTTATACCATTGCCATGCAGAATGGATATTCTCCATGTTATGAAGTGGAGGATATTCCAAGATCATTTGATATCCCGGGCGATTCTGTTCCATACATTCCAAGAAGTTCCGGACCCAGGGAATACCATGGTAAAATGGTGACCCTGGCATGGGGACTGGCCCAGTCGGAAAACTATATATCCGCATGGCTGATGCAGCAATTCAAACCTTCGGCAGTGGTTGATCTGATGCACAGAATGGGTATAAGGAGTTTTATAGACCCTGTGCCTTCAATATTTTTGGGTACCTCCGATGTGAAGCTCGAAGAAATGGTAGGTGCTTATGGAACATTTGCAAATAAAGGAGTATATACCAGGCCGATGTATGTTACCAGGATTGAGGATAAGAACGGCAACGTTATTTCCAGGTTCACTCCCAGGGTTGAAGAGGTGCTGAGCGAAGATCAGGCATATCTTATGCTGAATCTTCTTCAGAATGTTGTTAAAAGAGGGACGGCAATAAGGATGAGATTGGAACCTTATAACCTCTGGAACCAGATCGGTGGTAAAACAGGAACAACCCAGAATCATTCAAATGGATGGTTTATGGGCGTAACACCAAATCTTGTGGGGGGGGTCTGGAGCGGCTGGGAAGATCAGGCTATCCATTTTGAGACAATCAGCGAAGGACAGGGTGCCAATATGGCTCTCCCGATTATGGCTATATTCCTCAGAAAGATTTATGATGATCCCGTGCTGGGAATCATGGAAGCAGATGAATTTGAACGCCCGGCTAACTTTAATATTGAGCTCGATTGCGATAAAGCGAAAAAAAACGTGTCAGGCAGTGACAATTCCCGCAGGGTGAAATACTAAAACGATGCACGACGCACGACTCAAGGCTCCCGGCGACCGGCTCCCGGAGTCAATAATTAATATACTTTTGTTCCTAAGTGGCTTACCTAGCGCCTAGTGTCTAGCGTCTAGTGTCTTTTTAGCCGAACAACGCCCGTACCAGGTTCTCGATCTTGGCAACAGGTATAACTTCAATATTCAATCTTTTCAGCTGGATATTCCTGTGATATTTCGAAATACATATTTTTTTGAACCCCATCTTGGCGGCTTCACCTATACGCTGTTCAATTCGCGAAACGGGCCTTATCTCTCCCGAAAGTCCGGCCTCCCCTGAAAAACAGGTATCTCTTGCTATGGGGATATCGAGGTTGGACGACAGAACTGAACTTATTATGGCAAGATCTATTGCCGGGTCACTTACTTTTATACCACCTGCGATATTCAGAAAAACATCTTTTACGCCAAGTCTGAATCCGGCTCTTTTTTCAAGTACTGCCAGGAGCATATTCAACCTGCGGATGTCAAACCCGGTGGAGCTTCTCTGAGGTGTTCCGTATACAGCGCTGCTGACAAGAGCCTGTGTTTCAATCAGAAATGGCCTCAAGCCGTCAACCGTAGCGGCGATGGAAATGCCGCTCAGAGGTTCATCATGCTGATTTATAAACATTTCCGAAGGATTATCGACTTCCCTTAAACCGGTTTCAATCATTTCAAAAATGCCTATTTCAGATGTTGAGCCAAACCTGTTTTTGACCGATCGCAGTATACGGTACACATAATTGTTATCGCCCTCAAAATAAAGGACTACATCTACAATATGTTCAAGTACCTTAGGACCTGCAAGTGTTCCATCCTTCGTGATATGACCTATCAGGAAGACCGGGGTCCCGGTTATTTTGGAATATTTCAGCAGTTGTGCGGCACATTCCCTTACCTGGGTAACAGAACCGGCTGATGACTCAAGCGCCGAATTATTCATTGTTTGTATTGAATCGATAATTATTAATCCCGGCTTAATATTCTCTGCATGATTAATAATACTCTCCAGATCTGTTTCGCTGAGTATATAGCACTGAGGATTTGAATTCTTCATTCTTTGTGCTCTGAGGCTGATCTGTTCTTCGCTTTCTTCGCCTGATACATACAGGATCTTTTTCCCTTTCAGGGCCAGAGCAAGCTGAAGGGCAAGAGTTGATTTGCCTACCCCGGGCTCCCCCCCCAGAAGAATAAGAGAACCGTTAACGATACCGGAGCCAAGTATCCTGTCAAGTTCCGATATCCCGGTTTTCATGCGGCCATTTTCACTGGCTTCGATATTATCGAGGAGCATCGGTTTCCTTTTTTCCTGGTTCATAATAAAGCCGGTATCGCGCGTAGAAGCAGGAGCTATGATCTCTTCGTGATAGGTATTCCACTCTTTGCACGATGGGCACCGGCCTATCCATTTTGCCGATTCAACACCGCAGTTCTGACAAACCCATACTGTTTTACTCTTAGCCATGATTATTGTAAGAAAATGCAAAAATAGAATATACTCAGGTCTTTCCTTCCTTCTTGTCTTTTTTGAAAATAATAAAGAACGAAATGGTCCCCACTATCGCAACAAATATAAGCTGAGATTCATGGGTCAGCAATGCATAAACCAGTCCGTCCTCAAGGGGAATGCCTTTTACAAAAAGAAGTCCCCTTGAAATAATGTAATGAAATGCTCCGAGCCCGCTCTGAACCGGAGCCGACATTGCAAGGCCACCGATCACCAGTAAAAATATGCTGTCAGAAAAAGTCAGGTCAGATGTGCTTTTTATGGAAAATACCACTACCCAGGTCATAAGTGCATAATTGATCCATATGAAAATGGTATGAAAGACAAATTCCCACTTCCTTTCCAGGTTGGTTATAGTTTTAAGTCCGTTGATAACACCCCTGGCAAGGTCGAACATTTTCGAGAAAAACCTTATTTTCCGGAGATTCTTTTTATAACGGATCATCAGGAAAAGCGCAATTACCATCAGTGTAAACAGTATAACCCACAGTATCCAGGTTACACCAAATACTGAAAATATTTTTTCCTGTATTGGCAAATAGATACTTTCTTTGAGAAAAATGTTAATTTCCCCACTGCTGGTAAAGATCAGGTATATCATTATTGAAAGGAGGGAAATGAAGTCTACGGTTCTTTCAACTACTACAGTCCCAATAAGCTGGTCGACCGGAATTTTTTCTTTTTTGCCCAGGGCGACACAACGTGTTATTTCTCCTACCCTGGGGAGTGCTATGTTTGCAAGGTATCCGGTCATCAATGCATAAAAGGAGTTTTTCAATGAAGGCCTGAATCCGAGTGGATTTATAAGGAGTACCCATCTCCGGGCTCTGCTGACATAAGCAAAAAGGCCGAAAAGCAGCGACAAAAAAAGCCAGGAATAATTAGCCTGCTTCAGATCGACTTCCAGCTTCTTAAAATTAACATCATGAAACGCAGCCCAGAGAAGTGCAATTCCGACAGCAAGGAAAGCTAAAAACTTGAGAGTTTGCAGAACACCTTTTCTCAACGTCACATCAGTTTATTTGTTTTTGTATCGGGGAATATAACAGCCGGCCTGAATGATTTTGCCTCCTGAAAGTCAAGCATGGCGAAGGAGACTATAAGTACTAAATCGCCCACAATAACTTTTCTGGCAGCTGCACCGTTAAGACATATCTCTCCTGATCCTCTCTTTCCTTTTATAACATAGGTGTCGAGTCGTTCTCCGTTATTTAAATTCAGAACCTGTACCTTCTCATTTTCAATAATATTGGCTGCATCCATAAGATCCTCATCAATTGTAATGCTTCCAATATAATTAAGATTGGCACCCGTTATTGTTACCCTGTGGATCTTCGATTTTAATACCTCTATTAACATTTAATAATATCCTGTTAATGTTAATTAATATGCAAAGGTAATTAACCTTTTGTTTCAGGCCAATTTAAATTCAATATTATCTATCAAACGGATATTTCCGGTTTTCACGGCAATGCATCCAAAATAGCGTTTCTCTTTATTCATTTCGGCTTTCCGTATAACAGGTATCAATTCTGTGTCGTCTACAATTTCAAAATATTCAACACTGAATCCGTCCTCATTTTTTATCCTTTTTTCAACGAAGGATTTAATCTCAGGTATGTCTTTCTGATTTATCATTTCTGATGCTTCACGGATAGTCTTATATATTACCGGGGCACGTTTTCTGATATCCTGTTCAAGAAGCTGGTTCCTGCTGCTCATTGCCAGTTCGTCCTTTTCACGGATGATCGGGCTGGTGATAATCTTTACTTTACTTCCTGTTTGTCTGCAAAGTTCTTTTATAACTGCAACCTGCTGAAAATCCTTGAGTCCAAACCAGGCAATATCGGGAGTAACTATCTCAAAGAGCCTGCTGACGACCTGTGCCACTCCGTTAAAGTGACCCGGCCTGTGAAGGCCTTCCATTACAGAATCGAGATTCCCGAAATTGAATTTTCTGGTATCTTCTTCAGGATATATTTCTTCAGTACCCGGTGTAAATACCAGATCATTCTCCCTGAGAAAATATGAAAGTAATGCGAGATCACCATCGATGTTCCGAGGATAGTTCTTAAGATCATTTTTATCGTTGAACTGAGTAGGATTCACAAAAATGCTTACTACTACCAGTGGACATTGAGCCACAGCATCTTTAACAAGTGACATATGTCCTTCATGAAGCGCTCCCATGGTCGGAACAAAGCCCAGAGGAAACTGATTCCTTTCACGGATCTGTTTTTGTATCTCTTTAACTGTACTTACAATCTTCATTCTTATCTTTTTTACAAACTTAACATGATTTTTCGCCACTTTATGCGGGGACAGCAGAGATTATGGTGATTCTATGCATTTTCATAATCTTATTATTTTTTACTATCTTTGCACCTTGAATCGAAATGGTATATCCAGGAAGGTAAATGGAAAGCAGGAAGGTATTATTCATTTCTCAAGAGATCACTCCATACTTAGGTGAAACGAAGTTGTCGAAGATCGGAAGGTTTCTCCCGCAGGGAATCCAGGAAAGGGGTAAAGAGATCAGGACTTTTATGCCACGGTATGGTTGTATTAATGAAAGAAGAAATCAGCTTCATGAGGTCATCCGTCTTTCAGGGATGAATCTTATAATTGACGATACCGATCATCCCCTTATTATAAAAGTTGCTTCAATTCAGTCGGCCCGCATGCAGGTCTATTTTATTGATAATGACGATTATTTTCAGAGGAAACATATTATCAGCGATGCTTCGGGACGTGAATTTGAAGACAATGATGAACGTGCATTATTCTTTGCCCGCGGTGTAATTGAAACGGTAAAGAAACTGCGCTGGGCTCCGGATATTGTTCATTGCCATGGATGGATGTCAGCCCTGGTGCCGGTTTACCTTCGCAGCATTTACAATGATGATCCCCTGTTTCATAATTATAAAATAATCTATTCCATTTACAATAATGATTTTAAAACTCCGTTTAGATCAACATTCGCTGACAAATTGCGTTTCGACGGGATAGACGGGGAAAATATTAAGATGGTAAAGAACCCCGATTTTATCAATGTGTCAAAACTGGCTATTAAATATTCTGACGGGATCATTATCGGGAGCGAAAAAATAAATGAGGAGTTGACCAATTATATCAGTACAATTAATAAACCGGTTCTCCCTTACAAAGACGAAACCGAATATATTGATGCCTATAATGATTTTTATGACAAGATATTATTATAATTCCCGATATACACACAGATTCTATTCTGTATCTCACACAATAAATAAAATAATCCGCCTTACAATCTTTTCTTTGGTGGCTTTTTTTGTAACCTCCTGTCTGGAAGACCCGACAAAAATAGGGAATTCCCTTCTGCCGGGAAGTGATTTTGTAACAATCAAATCAATCGATACCCTGAGTGCAAGGTCATATACTATGTTTACAGATTCGGTACAAACTGATAATCCGGCTACCTCTTTCCTCGGACACCTGTATGATGATTATTTTGGTACCACCACAGCTGAATTTGTTTCACAGGTGAGACTGGGCGGTGCATGGGACGGTCAGCCTTTTGTTGTGGATTCAGTGAAATTATTCCTGCATCTGCTTGATGTAAAGGGCGGCGGTGTTGGAATATTGCATAAAATAAAGATTTCAGAGATAGCCGATGAGATTTATACCAATCAGCCGTACTATTCAAATACCCCTGTTAATATTACAGGTTATGAAGTGGCGGATATTGAACTTCCGCAGCTGCAGTCTGATACAATAAATGATATTGGTATTATGCTGCCTGAAAACGGAATAGAATTTGGTAATTATCTTTTACGCGACACCACACAGTTATTTTACAGTAACACCAAACCCGATTTCAGGGCCTTTTTTAAAGGATTGCTTTTCCAGATGGATCCCGACGAGGATCCACTGCTTATCTCGTTAAGTGTCGCTCCCAGTTCTCTTGGGTATTACTCAAATTATTTTGTCATATTTTTGCACGATCCTGATGGTCTTGCTAAACAATACTACTTAATTCTGGATGCTTCAAACAAAAATGCTGCGTTTAATAAGTTCTCATTTAATTTTTCAACTGCCACCGCGGATCTTAAGATCGGACATATAAATGACGGATACCGCGATACTCTTTCCTATGTGCAGGCCATGAACGGTGCTTTTACAAAAATCACTTTATCCGGTCTTGCCATTCTTAAAAGTGATTCATATTTTAATAATATTGCCGTCAACAGGGCAAAACTGACCGTTCCCGCATTTTTCGACGGGGTTCGGTATATTATGTCCACAGCACCTTCTCCTATCTATATCAGGTATAAGACAACAGAAGGTAATAAATATCTGGTTCCTGATTATAATCTTGATTCGTACCATTCATTCTATGACGGAACTCTTGACACTTTAAACTATGTGTATAATTTCAACCTTGCTGCGTTTGTCCAGAAGTACTTTAGCGATACTGCAGATACTATTAAACCTGAACTTGAATTGTTTCTTGGAGGAGGAACAAAAAATGGGATTCTGAAGGCTAATAACAGCAAAACGCCCATTAAATTCGAATTTACCTATACTAAGTTCTAGATTTTGTGAACCAAAATTACTAAATTCGCGCATAATGATTTAATGCCTTAACATTATGTGTGGAATAATTGGTTATATAGGATCAAAGCCTGCCCGCGAGATAATTATTAATGGTCTGAAGAGGCTGGAATATCGTGGATATGACTCTGCAGGAATGGCTCTCGTTAACGGGGAAACCAGGATCTTTAAATGTGCGGGAAGAGTGAAAGATCTTGAAGCAATGGTTGAGAAGTCGAGTTTTGACGGCACAACCGGAATGGGGCATACCAGGTGGGCCACTCATGGAGAACCTAATGAACTTAATGCTCATCCCCAGGCTTCACAACATGGTAATTTTGTTGTTGTACATAACGGGATCATTGAGAATTATTCTACTCTGAAGAAACATCTCGAAAGCCGTAATGTAAAATTCTCAAGCCAGACAGATACGGAAGTTCTTGCCAATCTTATGGAACATATGTACCTTGAAGGAGACCTCACAGCAGAACAGGCAATAACGCTCGCCCTCAACAGGGTTGAAGGGGCATATGGTCTGGTCATAATCTGTACCCGCGAACCCGAGAAACTATTTGCTGCAAAAAAAGGAAGCCCCCTGGTAATAGGTGTGGGAGAAGGTGAAAACTTCGTTGCTTCTGATGCCACTCCCATTGTTGAGTATACCCAGCGGGTTATTTACCTTAAGGATGACGATATTGCTATAATTAAAAAAGATGAGCTTGTTCTTAAAACGATCAGAACCGAAAAGTTCCAGCCGGAAGTAAAGGAACTGGACCTTAAGATCGGGGAGATAGATAAAGAAGGATATGCTCATTTCATGTTAAAGGAAATATTTGAGCAACCAAGAGCTATACACGATACTTTCAGGGGCAGGGTATTGCCTGATTATTCAGGGATAATGCTGGGCGGACTTCACGACCTCCTCGATACAATATCCGAAGCTGAGAGAATAATAATTATAGCGTGTGGTACCTCATGGCATGCCGGCCTTCTTGGTGAATATATGTTTGAGGAGTACACCCGTATTCCGGTTGAGGTGGAATATGCCTCGGAATTCAGGTACAGAAACCCCGTTATTAAGAAAGGGGATATTGTTATCGCCATAAGCCAGAGTGGAGAAACAGCAGATACCCTGGCCGCCGTCAGGCTTGCAAAGGAAAAAGATGCAAAAGTGCTTGGAATATGCAATGTGGTTGGCAGCAGTATACCCAGGGAAACAGATGCAGGAGTTTATACTCACGCCGGACCCGAAATAGGCGTTGCGTCAACCAAAGCTTTTACCACACAGGTCACCGTACTTGCAATGATGGCTTTTGTTATCGGACATAAAAAAGGGATCATTTCCGATGCTGCATATAAAAGCCTGATAACCGAGCTGGCATCAATACCGGGTAAGATAGAAAAAGCACTGGCAGTTAACGACCAGGCTCTTGAACTTGCAAAGGTATTTCAAAACACTCATAATGCTCTGTATCTTGGAAGAGGTTATCTCTTCCCGGTTGCGCTGGAAGGCGCACTTAAACTTAAGGAGATCTCATATATTCATGCTGAGGGTTATCCCGCAGCTGAAATGAAACATGGTCCCATTGCGCTGATTGATGATAATATGCCGGCTGTGGTGGTTGCAACTAAAGATGATACTTACGAAAAGATAATCAGTAATATACAGGAGATTAAAGCAAGGAAAGGAAAGGTTATAGCTATCGTTACCGAAGGGGATGAGATAATCAGGAAAATGGCTGATTATGTTCTTGAGGTACCGGAAACACTTTCTGTCTTTTCAGGCTTGCTTGCAGTTATACCTCTTCAGCTGCTCTCTTATCATATTGCTGTTTTGAGAGGATGCGATGTGGATCAGCCCAGGAACCTTGCAAAATCTGTAACGGTTGAATAACCCATCCCCCAACCCCTTCCCTTAAGGCTAAGGGAAGGAGAGCAAATCGCTGATAAAATGGCATCAAAAGGAGAATATCGCAATTTAACTAAATCGGAAACTGAACACCTGAAACTTAATAATTGCCGATGCGACGACTGGGAAAAAGTTATGGTTCTCGACGGCTTTAATCCGGCTCATTGCATTAATGTCATATTTTCAGGGGATATCTTCCTTGGCATTTTTAAAGATCCTTATACTGATGAGTCAGGCGTAATGATGCCCGCCGGAATTTATAACGCACGGCTTCATAACTGCATTGTGGGATCAGATGTGATAATCAGTAATATAGGCGATTATATTGCGAATTACCTTATTGAAGACAGGGTTGTTATAAAGAATTGCGGAAAGATTCATACTGATGGCATTACTACTTTTGGCAATGGTCTTTCCATTTCAGTACTTAATGAAACAGGAGGACGGGCCGTTAAAATGTGGGACAGGCTATCGGCTCACGAAGCATACATAATTGCACTTTACCGGCACCGGAGTGCGGCAGTTAATATCATAGAGAAGATGGTGGACGATTATGCTGCCACACTGAGGTCAGATAAAGGCAGAATAGGACATAATTCACGGATATTTAACTGCAGCAATATACGCAATGTGAGATTTAGCCCTTGCAGCCATGCCGACGGAGCAATAACTCTGAATGAGGGATCTGTTAACAGTTGCAGTGAGGATCCGGTTTTCATAGGGCCCGGTGTAATAATGGAACATTTTATTATCTGTTCGGGATCAGTTGTCTCGGAATCCACTCTTATAGATAAATGTTTTATTGGACAGGGATGCGTCCTTTCAAAACATTATTCAGCCGAGAATTCACTGTTTTTTGCCAACTGCGGAGGTTATCACGGTGAAGCATGTTCAATATTCGCAGGCCCTTACACCGTAACTCATCATAAATCAACACTTCTTATTGCAGGAATATTTTCATTTATGAATGCCGGCAGTGGTTCCAACCAGAGTAATCATATGTACAAACTTGGTCCTATCCACCAGGGAATCATGGAAAGGGGCTCCAAGACTACCAGCGACTCATACCTGTTATGGCCCGCACGTATTGGTCCGTATACCCTGGTTATGGGACGCCATTATAAAAACCTTGACACTTCTTCCCTGCCTTTTTCATACCTTATTGAGAGTAATGATGAAAGCATTCTGGTGCCGGGAATTAATCTCCGGAGTGTCGGTACTATCAGGGATGCTCAGAAATGGCCTGTACGCGACAGAAGAAAAGACCCGGTAAAGATAGACCAGGTAAATTTTAACCTCTTAAGCCCATATACAATCCGTAAAATGCTGGAAGGGAGGGAGCTGTTGCAAAAAATCAGGAGCAGCGCCTCTGAAGGAACTTCTGTCTTCTCCTACAATAGTATGAAAATAACAGCCTCATCACTCGAAAGGGGAATAGCCCTTTACCAGACCGGTATAAATAAATTCCTTGGCAATTCATTAATTAAGCGGCTTGAAAATACTGATTTTAAGACCAATGAAGAGCTCAGGAAAAGACTTGCCCCCGATAATGATACCGGAAAGGGAGAGTGGATTGATCTTGCGGGCCTGATTACACCAAAGGCAGAAGTGGACGGGCTGCTTGATGAAATTGAATCAGGCAGGATTGATCCAATCAGCAGGCTTTGGGAAGCATTTGCATTTATGCAAAAGTCCTATTACGAGTGGGAATGGACATGGGCATGTGAGAGGATTGAAGAGGAATCGGGGATCTCAATTGATAGGCTGACGGCTGAAAATGTGATTGAGATCGTTGAAAAATGGAAAAAAAGTGTTGTTGATCTGGATAACCTTCTCTATGAAGATGCCAGGAAAGAATTTACATTATCGTCGATGACAGGATTTGGTATAGACGGTGGTGATGACATAAAGCGGCAGGATTTTGAGCAGGTCAGGGGTGAATTTGAATCTAACACCGTCGTTTCTGCAATCAGACAGCATATAAAAAATAAGACGGCTCTTGGTGATGAGTTAATTGAAAGGATGAGGAAGATAACAAAATAGGGGATTACCTGCCCGAGTACATCATTTCATAATACTTACTGTAATCGCCCGACAAAACCCTGTCCATCCATTTTGTATTGGCAAGATACCATTCCACTGTTCTTTCAAGGCCTTCGGCAAATTCGGGTATGGGCGACCAGCTCAGTTCATTTTGTAACTTGGAAGAGTCGATGGCATATCTCATATCATGTCCCGGCCTGTCTGTAACAAATGAAATAAGTTTTTCCGAACTGCCTGATGCCCGGTTAAGCTTTTTATCCATAATAGTGCAGAGAAGTTTTATCAGGTCAATATTTTTCCATTCGTTATTACCTCCTATATTATAGGTATCACCTATTTTCCCGCGATGAAATATCAGGTCGATTGCAGAGGCATGATCTTCAACATAAAGCCAGTCGCGAATATTTTCGCCTTTTCCGTAAACGGGAACAGGCTTATTGTTCTTAATGTTATTAATTGCAAGAGGTATGAGCTTTTCGGGGAACTGGTTAGGCCCGTAATTATTTGAGCAGTTTGAGATCACTGCGGGGAGTCCGAAGGTATGATTATATGCTCTTACCATATGATCAGAACTCGCCTTGGATGCTGAATAGGGACTTTTCGGATCGTAGGCGGTCTCTTCCGTGAACAAGCCCTCTTTTCCCAGCGACCCGTAAACTTCATCGGTAGATATATGATAGAACAGCTTTCCTTTAAAGGCATTTTTCCAGCTGTTCAGAGAAACATTCAGCAGGTTAACAGTTCCGACAATATTTGTAAACACAAATTCATCGGGACCTGTGATGGACCGGTCAACATGCGATTCCGCAGCAAGATGGATCACCCCGTCGAAATCATATTTATTAAAGAG
>Ga0315536_1000106_pt1 | contig 38127 bp, 57 predicted proteins | sample SalMarSW160230MG_FD_203093 | JGI IMG/M metagenome (GOLD analysis project Ga0315536, IMG submission 203093) | Salt marsh sediment microbial communities from the Plum Island Ecosystem LTER, Massachusetts, United States - Salt Marsh Sediment SW1602-30 ...
TTCCCCGTCTCATTGCCGGAGACACATAAATTTCTTTTCCTAGAACCTTCTCATCATAAACGCTTTTAGCCGTTCCATATTTTGAGAAACCCAATATTTTAGCTGTATCTGTAGCTGTTATTAAGCCGTTACGCCATTTTTTCCACTCTATATCGCCTTGAACTAAATTAACTTCCTTGAACTGCATCCTTACCCTCATTAGTTTCTTCAATTAAATTATATAGCCTTAAAGATGTCACAATCGTCTCATAATCGCTTTTTAATATGTCTGAGATCTTTTCTACTCCGAATTCCTCTTTGATCATCTCCACCGCTTTTTTATCACCATTTATCATTTCTTTAATGACACGTGCTTCTTCTGTAGATATATTCTCGTTGGGTTTAATAACATCTTCATTTGTCGATTGCCCCATCTCATCATCTGTATATATTCCGCTTAACGCATCGGGAAATGATTTTCGCAACGCTAATGCTTCTGCACATTTTGCAATCATTAATCTAGGCATTTTCTTCCAGAATCTCGTTGGATTATTAGATTTATCTAACTGGACATATTCATCAAAATAGGCGGTAGCGGCGACTGTATGCCAGTTTCCGTCATCTGTCATTTTCTTCACATATGCGGTCGCTCCCATCAGTTCTTTTTCTTCTTTTAATAAAAGCGGTTCTCTCTCAGGAGCATACTTACCTGTTCTTTCCGCAACAATTCTAAGGCCATCTATCGAAGTTTGAATCGTATAGTTTTTTTTCCAATTACCGTTTTTATCTTTGCTGTTTCTTTCCACTAAGTAAATTTGATTTCTTAATGGATTTAAGCCCGTTTGTTCAGCTACATATATAAAACGATTAAAATCATTTTCAGGGACTCTTGGATAAAGATCCTTGATCATTTTTATTTCTTTTTCATTCATTGTATTACCTCCTGTTGAGCGATAGGCCGTGCATTATAAGGCGCAATCCCTATTTCATGTATTTTCTTATTGTCTTGATTTGAAGACATGTGATATACACAACAGGATTGCATAGCAAAGCAAATCTCTAAAATAAATAATTTCTTCATCTTTTATCTCTTGCCCTCATCGCAGAGGGCATTTTTGTTTTAAACATTGATTGAATATTATCATTTGTGTATAATTTAAAGCAACAATAAACGTAACAAACTTTGCAACACATGAAGTTAGAAGATTATATTTCCGAGAACAATATATCTATCACAGCTTTCGCTAAAGAGCTTGGCGTTCATCGAGTTACGCTTTATCGCTGGTTAGCAAAAGAAAGCTATCCGCGGCATGCTGTCGCCAAGAAAATTATTGAATTCACAAAAGAACAAGTAACGTATAAGGATTTATTTGAATAATGGATTATCTTTTCTTTCTTCCAGATAAGCCTATTCCGTGGTCTCGTCCAGGTTCTTCTAAAGGTCGTTTCTATGATCCACAATGTGACGTAAAAGAAAACATCCGTCAATATGTTAAAAAAATGTTTTTACCACCAGATTTTAAACTTATCGAATCACTTTTTATTATTCATTATATCTTTCAGTTTGAAATGCCCAAATCATGGTCTAAAAAGAAAAAAGAACGTATGTACGGTATTGCTCATCGTCAGCGCCCCGATAGCAGTAATCTTGTGAAGTTTTACGAAGACGCATTTAATGGTTTTATATTTAAAGATGATTGTGAAATATGGAATTTTAGCGTTAAAAAGAAATGGTCTGATAAAAATCAAACGATAATCCAAATAATTGAATTACCGGAAAACCACGATGTTTAAATGGATTAAAAATATATCTAAAAAAAAACTTGAAAAAGAAAATAAAAAAATTTTGAAATCATGGGAAGAAGAGACAGAGAAAGCACTTAAAAAATATCGTGAAGATCATAAAAAACGTAAAGAAAAAAGAATTGCTTCGATAACGATTGAAGAAAATAGAGATCACCAAGCGGAAAAGAAATATAACGAATATTGTAAGAGAAAAGGTTTTTCCCCAAACATTGAGAGAATATATAAAAAAGAAAATAGGTTAATTGTTGGTACAATTCTTTGTGATGGTTCTTTTGATGAAATAGCTCGTGCATCTTTAGACAATACAACTATTAAATTTCTAATATCTTATAGAGATAAAAATATCTTTTTAGAAGATATTGATGTTACGATTACTTCTACAAACAAAACCGAATTCAAAGTAAATGTCGATAATGAAAAAGAATTTATGCAGCTAATTGCTAACTGGAAAGGGCGTAAAATATTTGAGGTTGACGGATATTATTTTAAACCTACCGATATATTAACTATTAAACGGTTAAACTAAAGGAAAACAAAGATGTTAACACTAAAAATTAAAATAAAGTCTCATGATAGAACATATACAGAATCACACTTTCTCGATGATCAGTATATCGTCTCTAAACAAAATGAAGAACTTACCGCATTAGTCGGAAAAGCCTGTAAGAACTCGCATATAGATGATATCCAAGATGTCATAGTCACTTCTAAAGTGGAATGGTAGTTAAAAATATTCCAAACATAAGTCTAACCGTTTCTTCAAATATTCGCTTAATCGCTAAATCAATAGCTATTTCATAAACCATAAATCCGATAAATAAAGGAGCAACTATAATTATCGGCACTATTGTATTCCGTATAGTATCATAATTATTTGCCCCTACTCTATTGCGTAATCCTTCATACATTCGAAAACATCTGTCTCGGATACGTTCAATAATGTTCGTAGGATTATCATATCTGCTACAGAATCTACTAATGGACTGTGTAGCAACAAATAGGCCTATAGACGCCATTGCGTAAGATGCCATACGTTTACCTCCTTTTTAATGCTTCGTATTTTCTAAATCTGTAATAGTCTGATCGTACATGTCACTTAACTTTTCTTCCATATAATTGACTACATCCCATTTATCTTCTTCATCAAGATTAAATTCTTCGCATATCTCTACATACTCCTCGCAACTATCATCAATGATGCCTAAGCTTTTACTATATAGTTTTCCCCAATCGATCGCCCCCAGATATGTACATACCCCTTTATCTATTCGACTGTCTAACATTCTTTTTTCAATCTGATTATCTATCATCTTCATTCTCCTTTTTTGTTTTTCTCTCTTGGGAACTGCATCTTGCCTAACACTATCTCAGCTAGACGAAGGAAAGTTTCCCTTAAGATATCATAACTATATCGTAGTCGTAACATTTATTGCAACACAAATGTTTTTCCTTGACTTATCTTTTTAGTTCTATTAGCTTTAAAGAAAGATTAAAAGAATTACTTTATGTCTAATATCTATGTCAAAGGACCTAATAACAAAGTAGATAATTTTGATCAAAAAACTAAAGACTTAATCTATCAATATCGCATAGAACAAAATCTCTCCTACCCGGAAATAGCTAAAAAATTAAAACTTGCTCCCGTTACTGTCTTTAAATATGTAAAAAAATATTTGAATCCAACTTTTAACTCCTCTCTTCAAACTAATCAACAAAAAGCTTCAACAGGAAATAAATGGGCATTAAAATATACGGAAGATGATATCGCAGTTTTACTAGACGATCTTTATAACTTTGCTGTTAATTCTGATAATATCATGATTAATCGATATATTTATCGTAAGTATGGTAAAACGCCCGATTGGCTTCCAAGTCTAGTTGTTACGTATCCTTTTCTTAGGGAAAAATTAGACGAAATTAAACGCTTAATAGCAGACAGAATTCGCGACAAATCTATTCAGGGTAAGTACAATGTGTCATTTGCGAAGGATGTAATCGAAGAATTTGACGAGGATTATTTGAAGCTTCAACAAGAAAGAGCTAACCGTAGTAAAAAGGAAGAATCGAAAGAATCAACGCTCAATATTAACGTTATCGATTGGCGTAAAGATAAAGAAAAATCTTCAAAAAAAGATTAACTAGGTAAAAATTCCCTATCTAATCATCATTTTAATCCTTGATTCAAAAACATTCTAGGTAGATATTTAAAATTTTATTTTTTAGGTATGCTATGAGTAGAAAAAAAACAAGGCTCTCCTGCAAGAGAGCCAAAAAAAACATAATAAAAAAATATATGTCTAAACATTACCAAAACAATTTATTTTTTCCAATAACAGATTTTTTTTTAATTTTAAGGAGTGGCAAAAATGACTAACTTTGTATCTCAACATCATTCTTTTGATATCCATTTAGCTGAAGAATTTGGAATTGAAGAAGCGATTCTTATCCACCATTTCCAACATTGGATAAGAGTAAACAGACGATTAAAAAGAAATTTTAGAGAAAATAGAACGTGGAGCTATCAAACCCAAAAAGAAATGCAAGCTCACTTTCCTTATCTAAAATTAGAAACTGTAAAATATGCTTTAGAACAATTAATCGAAAAAAAAGTTTTAATTAGAAAAAATTTCAATAAAAATCCAATTGATAAAACTTGGTGGTATGCTTTTGTTGATGAGGATAAATTTATAAATTCAAATAATTTTTACGATACGGAAAATTCCGTGTCGACACGGAAAATTCCCCCACCTATACCAGATACTATAAACCCAGATACTAAAACCTATAATAATAAACCCAACCCAAATCCAACCAAACAGCCTCAAAGCCCAAAGCTAAAGCAATGGGCTAACGACTTTCTTTCTTTTCTCAACAGAATCAGAGAATCGCTTGGCGTATACGCCTTAGATTCTTCGGCAATTACAAATAACTGGCATAAAGAACTACAACGTATCCGTAGCAAGATATCTTTAGATGACTACAGATCCATACTTACGCTTCTAGAGAAAGACGCCTTCTGGAGAATGGTGGTTACAAACCCCGCAAAACTGCGAAAGAATCTGGATAGCTTCCAATTAAAGCTAGCAGCGATTAAGAATAGCCCCGCAGCCATCAAGCAGCGAAAGCATGAGGAGCTAGAAGCAATTGCTACAGCGAATAGACAATGGTGGCGAGATAAAAAGCATTTGTGCCATGAAAAAGCCGATGAGTGTCAAAGTGGTTTATGGATAAATAAGCGATTACTATGTTTTTGGGATGAAGACTTTCCGAATGCTTGCAGGATTGAATTCCCCGAATTCAAATAATTTCTTTACACTATGCCCAACAAAAAACCCCACCAGTGATGGCGGGGCTGACCAAATTTGTTGAGGTATTAAATCAACGTATATATGTTAATCTACGATTGAATTTAACACGAGGTATTTATGTGGATAGAAATAGAAACTACCAAATCATCAAAATTTATAAATCTAGATAAGTTACATTATATTGAAAAATCTGAATGGGGTATGACTTCTGATATTGCAAGTGCTGAAGTATATACTATACATTATTGCAATAAAAATGAAGTTAAATTTGAAGAAGTATTTTTTGATAAAGAAAAAAGAGATAATAAATATAACTTTTTAATGAATATTCTTAATTCAAAATTATAATAATAATTACACTTTAAAAAAAATGGAGAATTTTATGTCTAGTCTTTATGACATTGAGTCTGAATTTTACCTTTTAGCCCTTGGGCTTCATGATTCTGATATTATTAACGATCTGGTTGCTGATTTTGATGTAAAAGATTTTTTTGATGAACGTCATCGCTACATATTTTCCGCTATTTCTGACATTTACAAAAAAGAAAATGCGATTACGTTTGCCTCACTAAAACGAGAACTGGGGGAAAACATCTCAAAGGCTGGAAGTCTCAATTATTTATTAGAATTTTTGCATACTTCTTCTTTTTTGGATTTTACTTCTTTAAAGGAAACTATTAAGCAAAAGCGTCATGTACGGGAGATCTATCAATATGCGATAGACATTTCGTCGCATGTAAATGAAAAGGTAGATTATGAGGAATTCATCGATCAATACCGAGCGCGTGCATTTAAAGTATTTGATAAAATCGACGACAATACCGTTTATAGCCTTTCTAACGAAGGGAAAGAGATGAACGTATATAAAGAGGCGCTTGCGAATGCAGAGGCTTATAAGCAGGGAATACGGCCGAATACAGGCATTTCGTCTGGATATTACTCGTTAGATAATTTTATTAATGGATTTGCTAAAGGGCATCTGATCATTGTAGGTGCAAGGACATCGATGGGCAAGTCTACATTAATGACCAATATGTGTTTAAATATGGAAAAACATAATCCTATGATTTTCTCATTGGAAATGCCCGCACATGATTTAATCACAAAAATGATCTTTACAAAGGCGCAAGTTAATTTAAAAGGATTTAAAGAAGGTAAGTTAGATCCAAAAGACATACAAAATATTCATGGCTATACAAAAGAATTAGGTAAACGTACGGTTATTATTGACGATACGCCTGCGATAAAACCGTCACAGATGCTTGCTCGTATTCGTAGGCATATTATGTTAGATAAAGTTGATATTGTGTTTATCGATTATCTGCAATTGATGAGGGGTGACGATAGAAAATATGAAAGCAATGAGGTAAGGGTTGCTAGTATTTCTCGGGAGCTTAAACGTATGGCGAAGTTATTGGACATTCCGATTATTGCGTTAGCACAGTTAAATAGAGAGCTGGAGAAAAGAGAGAATAAAAAGCCTAAGATTAGTGATCTTCGGGAATCCGGATCGATTGAAGCCGATGCAGATTTGATTCTTTTGTTACATCGGCCATCTTTTTATGACATATATGATAAACCGGGAATTTTACAAGTTTTTATTGGAAAGAATAGATTTGGAGAGTGCGGGGTATGTGACCTGCGTTTTAATATGGCCATAGGGAAAATAGAGGATTAATGGATATCGTACGTTCTTTTTTATTTTCAGATGAGTGGGATATTAATGATTATGATTCATTAGATCTATCTATGTTTTTATCTTTTGAACAGAGCCTTTATCGTGTTTTTTATGACATAAAAAAAGAAGGTAAAGAGATAAGTGCCTATGAAGTGTTAAAAAGATCGAACAAAAAAATGTGTATTTTTTACATGCAAACCGTAAATAGTCTAGATATGAAAAATTTTAAAATAAAGAATGTTAAATAAATCTGTGTCGTGATATACTCTCGTTCGATAATTTGTATCTTACGTAGGTATAATTAAACATAAAGAGGAGAATTATGAAAATACAAAATCTTAAAGTCATCAATAAAGGGAACTTGATCTCTCGTTGCTCTATTGACCTGGAGAATATAGGAATAACTATTCATGAATGTTTACTCATGAAAAACAAAGACGGTCATAAGTTTATAAGCTTTCCCTCCAAACAATATGAGAAAGAAGGTAAAAAAAAGTGGTTTAGCTATGTGTATATGAATAAAGAGAGAAAAGAACAATTCGACAAAGAGGCGATTGATATGATAGAAAAATTGTTGCCTAAAGATGAACAAAAAGAAGCTCCATATTTTAATGATTCGGAATTTCCGTTTTAATTAGGAGGGATAGATGAAGTGGATAAGCGTTAAAGATGAAGGGACTCCTTATTAAATGGAGAAATAATATGGCTAAAAGTTGCAAACTTCCAACGAAATGTATTGTTATTAAAGGATTGAGAGGACGTGAGGGGTTGTCTCAAAAACAATTAGCTAAAAAAATAAAGATGTCTCTATCTAGTTTAAGTAGGATGGAAACAGGAAAAAAAGAAATTTCAACTGAAACAAAAAAAAAATTAGCTAAAGCTCTAAATACAAAGCCAAAAATGTTTAATTAATAGATTAATATGGAAAAAAATATTTTCATTAAATGATTTAACTTTTACAAATTTAAATACCTTTATTACTACTCGTAATATTGGAAAAAAAAAGTGTTTGTTTATTAATTTGTCAATTAGATGATGCTGGATATTTTTTTAAATTATGTAAGAAAATAAAGGAAGAGAACTAGATGAAGAAGTATTTTTGTTTCGATGAAGAAGAGATCGATAAAATTATTTATTTAATAGATATTATTAAAAATTTATTAGATGAGATTCCTGTTAAAAAAAAAGACGAGTTTAAAAAAGCTACCTGTAGATGTAATTTAGCAAAAATTGATTGTTTACTAACAAGATCTGAAGAGAACTAGATGAAATGGATAAAAGTTGAAGATAGATTACCCGAAGATGATCTGAATATTATCGGTTGTGATGTAGTTGATAAACGAGTATTTATATGTTTTTATGATAAAAATGTTGATGCTTTTTATGCTTTAGATAGTTTTTCCTCTCCTCGTATTATTGTAACCCATTGGATGTTATTGCATCCACTACCCTATGAGGAATAGATGAAGAAAAAATGGATTAAAAGAGAAATTTTAATGATAAATAAAAAAATAGAAATAGATCCGTTTACTCTTGATTTATTTTATAAATTATTTGACTGGGCTTATAAAATGGGAAAAAAGTGAATCTATTCAAAATACATTATTGGATATAATGGATGAATATGAAGATGCCTTGGAGGAATCAATAAGTGCTTTTGAATTTGCAGTAAAAGTATTAAAAGATAAAAAAGCTAGAAGGGATAACAAAGGATTATAAAGGAGGACTAGATGAAGAATGATGCGCTAATAAAAAGGTTAAAAGAACTAGCTGTTTTGTCCCACAATTGGATGGAAGACGACTTAGTTTATTTGAGTCCCGTTAATGCACATGAAGAAGCCGACGATTTATTATTAGAGTTTATAAACGATAAAGAAATTGAAGAAGCTTTTAAACAGATTGAGAGATGGTATGACTAGAGAGGATAACTAAATGGATAAAGAAAAGGAAATTGAAGAAGCCTTTAAAAAAATTTTCTATGAAATTGAACATTTAATGCAACTGACTAGTAAATATGCGAATCAGAAAGGATTGGAAGGTATGCAACTTAAAGATATTTCTTTATTTATGGAGGACTAGATGAAAGCCGATCACTTAGAATATTACCGTAAGAACCACACATGTAAAACCCATGATTTGATTCTTTATCCTGAATATGATGCTTTATATTGCACAGAATGTAAGAAATGGCTAGAGAGTGCTTGTAAAGATCCTTCTTGTGTATTTTGTAAGAATAGGCCTGAATATCCTAAGGAGGAATAGATGGAATGGATAAAATGTACTGATAGATTACCTAAAGAAGCTGGTAAATATCTTTGTTATGTACGAGGTTTTGAAGATTCAGAAAATTGTGATGGATGGTATTATTCGATAGAGTTTTCTAACTTTGATATGCAGATTATTAAAACAGAATATTATGAAAATATGATAGTCCATAAATTATCCGATAAAATGGATTTTGATATAAACACGCAAGGATATACGAGTAAAGAAGTAACTCATTGGATGAAAGTTGAAGAACCAAAAGAGGACTAGATGAAAGAAGATATAGCAAAATTAGCAAGGAGCTATGCACGCCAAATGATGTATTCTGGAATGTTTCCGATGGAATTTAATGCAAACATTCCTGAACCATCTATTGATATCACTGAATTAATGACAATGATGAGAATTAATTTAAATATATTGATTGATACCCAGATTGAGATTTTTAGTCGAATTAAAATGGGCATGAGTAAACAAGAAATGGATGATATAAAAAAAGAAGTTTTTAATAAAAATGGTATTCCATTGAATGAGGACTAGATGAAACTTGTTCATTATTCAGCTAATGAAATAAAAGAACTAAAAAATGACTATAAATATCCAAATAAAAGTTGCTTTTATTGTCGCATGAAGCCGTTAGGTCTCTGGGTTAGTGATGACGATGATTATGGTTGGCGTCAATGGTGTGAAAAAAACGACTTTTGTTTAGAAAACTTACAGTATTCATATGAAATAGAACTAAAAGAGAAAGCGAATATATTACTATTAAAAAGTGAGGAAGATATTTTGCATTTTACTGCTAAATATAAAATTGAAGACTCTCATCCACAAATTGACGGGATATTATGGCAGAAAGTAAAAGATGATTATGAAGGAATATTAATCACTCCCTATAGGAACGAGTTAGCTTATCATCTACAAAGTGATTGGTATCATGGGTGGGATTGTGCAAGTGGCTGTATATGGGATATTACGAGTATTAAAACATTTAAATTAAGGAAGACAATGGCAACACCTATTGAAAACACGCTACGGCTATTAGAACGCTATACTGATCTATTTGCCCATACAAAGAACCATTCCATCCCAAAGAAAATTCTTGCTAAGGTAAATAATGTATTGGTTAACGCGGGTATTGATTGGACTCATTGCTCGGATATAGTAGTCGACTGCTTAAATGAACGATTTCCCGAATATGCTATAGTGATTGCTGTCGGGAAGGATGAAGAAAATCGTATGTTAATAGGAAGTATATGGATAGGAAAGAAATCAGGTTAAATCAACGTTTGAGAGTACAAATGTATTATAAACAAAGACAGGTTCTAGCGGCCATCATAGACGATATCATGCATGATATGATCGTGTTATCCAAAGAGCTAGACAAAGCTCCTAATATAGTTACGTCTGCACGTAAAGCCCGTGTAATTACTATTGGATTGCAAAAGAACTTTAAGAAATTTAGAAAAGTTAGTTGTGAGATGGGATTAAAATGATCAAATAAGAATTATTAAAAATATTTTTAAATGAAAGAAAGAGGAATAAAATGAATGTATTAGAAGCTTTTGAAGAAATGAGAAAAGGAAGAATATGTTGCTGTAAACCTTATGGCAAACATTACGGTTTTTATTTGATTCATAAATTTCCTTATGAATCTAAAGAAACTGTTTATCTATTAGATGGAAAAGAATCATATCAATCTCAAAGCTATGAGTTAGAATGGAATTCTGTGAATATTCATTATTACCATATGATATGTGAATGGGAAATAGCTACGGAGGAACAAATAAAAGAAAGGTTTAAATTATATTTTACAGGTGAAAATGTTTGACTGCTCAAAATGCTTAAAAGACTGTAAAGCTTCTTGTTGCTCTATCGTACCTATTGAAATGGACATATTCGAAGAGAATCGTCATAAAATGGTAAGTGAACCGATTCGTGAAGAAGAAGTTGTTATGTTATCGCCATTTACAGGCAAAAATGAAGCTTTGATAATAGCGATTACTAAAGATAATACATGCTGTTTCTTAAAAGAAGACTTAAGCTGTGCAATATATGAAAATAGGCCGATTGTATGCCGTCATTTTGGCGGTGAATCGCATTCTATGATGAGTTGTGTATATCAGGATAAGAATGGTCGAATTAGGTCTAGACAAGAGAAAAGGGCATTAGAAAGGATACAAGCTAAGCTACAAAATAAAGCTATAAAGAGTAAGTAGAAATAAGTCACTCTAAATCGTTGTAGCTAGCACTTCCGTCTTACTTATTTGACGCAAATTTGCCACAAGCTTATATTGACGTAATATTGTAACAAAGGTGAAGTATGAAAAAGTATATATTCTTATTACTAGCACTTTTACCCGCATGCGGCGTCATTAAAGGCCATAAGAATCCCATTATCGATAAAGGCATCGATATTGCCAATGAGGCGTATCCTCAAGACAATCTGATTGAAGAGAGGATAGAAGACGCCATTGAGTCGTTTACAGGACTGGAAGTTGATTTTAGCCCACAAACTGATGAAGAATGAGCATTGCATCAGCATCAGTTTCTATTAAGTTTGTAGATAACTGCGACTGTGATTGTGGTTGTTGGCCATGGAAAAAAAAAGATGATCCGCAGATGTATATAACGAAAGATGGTTTTGCAGAAAAATTTGATCAAGCAAAAGCGATGGGTAATGAAAACCGACAATCGATTGAAAGATTAGAGGTTATTTTAGAGGATCGATTACGTAGGCATTCAGATGAAACGGCTATTTTAAAAGCAAAGATTCAAGAACTTGCGCAACTTAACTTTGAATTAATGAAAAAAAAAGATGTTAAAGTTACACGTTCTCGTTTAGAGAGAATCAACGATGCTATAAAGCAAATATTTGAAACTTAATTTTAAAGGTTTTTAAAAAATATAATTGATATTATTCGCTGTTTTTCTAGCTCTTTTATTGTATCTATTTGGAATGTCTTTTGACCAAAATATTTAATAAGCGTTTCATTCAATTCTGTTTTCATTGTTTGAAAACTATATCCTGATAAATTGAACATGCTATTTATAATATTTATAATTCCTATACTTGTTTTTATAATATGATGATTATCATAAAAATGCACTTTATAATCAGCCATTAAACTAGGTAATACTTTATATATACAATCTGTTGGCAACTCCCTCGAAACCAGATATTTTGTACTCATATTAACCTGTTCGCAATGCGTTTGCATAAGCGTTCATTTTTTCTAGTTCTGATTTAATAGTAGCTGCCTGTTCGGGTGTTAATCGTTTTTTATAATCGAAATCTTTTTCTAAGACATATTTTTTTACTTTAGATGCTGGAGTTATGGTTATTTTTATTTCCTCTGGGTCTTTTAATAAACTTACGGACATATATAACCTCCTATTTTTTAATAATCATGATGATGATAATGTTCTCTTAAATGGTTATGAAACTCATTATGGTATCGATGATGTTCAGCGTAGGATTCACGTCTTCTCGCAGGATATCCCTGTTTTTTAGAAGATTCTTTTCCTCTTCTTTCACCGAGGCTTTCATTTTTTCTTGAGATTGTAGATTGTTTCTTCATTTTTTCTTTCTTCCTTTGGCTGACCATTTTGCCATTTGTTTCTTGCCATGAGCTTTTCTTCCTGCTGATGCAGCAATAGCACCTGCACTTTCTTTTGAATAGCCTTCTTTTTCTAATTTTGATGTAAATGAAGCGAAGCGTTTACCGCTTCCAAGCTTTGGTTTTTTAGCCATATTATTCCTCTTGATTAAAATTATAATACAAATAAAATTCTTCTATATTTTTAGGAAGTCGTTTGTAATTATCTTCATAATTTTGGAGAATAGTGAGAATATTTTGTTTTTGCATTTCCTTTTCATATTCAAAAAATTCATTTATAAAATTTTCTTTGGATAATGTTTTTTCTTTTTTTATCCATTTTTTCTTTTTTTTATCGTAAGTATAATGAATAGAAGGACGTTTTTCTACAATGATAGATGTTGTTATATCAAAAGGTGCCTCGTTTTGGGTACCTTCGCAATACGCTCCGTCTTTAGTAATATAGTAAATAATTTTCATTTTATGCTTTAATTTCTGTAACAGTGATTGTACATTTACTTACTCCTCCATAAATTCTGTTTCCAAAAACATCTCCATTTAAATAAAATTGAGAATTAGAAGCTCTAAGCTTGAATGTAGTGGCAGAAGTTGTTGCCGCTGTCATTCGATATCTTCCACTTAATTCATGGATAGTATTTACCGCTGACTGCGTTTTAGTTGCATAGATAGCATTTGTAGTAGCATCTTGAAATAAAGCAGCTGCTAAATGATTAGATGCACCAGTACCCAAACCACCGTTAAAATCAAAAGCAATCAATAGATAATTACTTGCATTTGTAGGAGTAATGGTTACGGTCAATATTTCTATTCCTTCTGTTTGTTCAGGAATAGTATTATCATATCCAAATTCAGTATTTACAGTTGTAACCGTTGCCGTTTCTGCATAAATTTGTTGAATAAATTCTCCGCTCCCAGCAGTAGAATTGATAGTGATAGAACCAGCAGCTTCATTAATGGTTATATTCGTACCGGCAGTTAAAGTAGTTGCGACAGGTGGGTTGCCAGTACTTCCAATTACCAATTGTCCATTAGTTAAAGGCCCAATCTCTGATAACGCTCCTGAAGCTCCATAAACAGCTACAGCATCTTCTGTTCTTGAACTATCGGTTAGTCCTGTTGAAACTATATCGTTCATAGAAGATGTACCATCACCTCTAATTAATGAAAGGGTTCCTGCATTTGTTTCTGTTCCTGATATTTCATTAACAATAAGATTTAATGTTCCTCCAACTCCTACATTGTAAGCGACTGTAGAATCTATTTCTGTTACTTGGATATTACATGTTCCTGTTCCTGCAGGCACTAAGATAGCTGTAGCTAAAGATTCCATATCAGATATTTGAAGGTTGATTGTACCGGCTGTACAATCTATTCCTGTGCCATTGCCTCCTCCTATATCCGCTATATGATCAACTCGTCCAACGGTTTCTCCTGCATTAGCTCTTACCACTCCATAGCCTGTGCCTGAAATATAAATATCACCACCGTTTAAATGAATATGCAATTGAGCGGAAGAAAGGTCTCCGATTCCAAAACCATTTTCAACATACATGGTTTTCCAACTATAATTTAAAAAACCTGACAGACAAAGTGTTCCAATTGCTGTTCCCATACATGTAACAGTATCTATTTCTACAAATGAATAAGTAGAACCTGTACTTTTTAAAATACCTATTACTCCTGTGCCTATATCCTGTGCTCTAAATTTGATATGTGTATCATCTGCTACATCTATTGAACCAACAAGTTTTGCATTAGGAGCATAAATATCTACATATTGTACTCCTGTTAAACTTTCCGTATAAATACCGTCATCTAAGCAAACGATTGAAAATCTATTTGTTGAAGACGGTGTTTCTCCACTTGCTAATGTAAGAGCCTGTCCAAATGTAAGTTTAGCATATTCAGGTGTAGTTCCAGTATTAGCATCATTACCGTGTTTTCCCACATAAATAGTTTGATTGTAAGTAATTGAATCTAAACGACCATCATCAAATCGAGCAGATCCTCCTAATGATGTTTTTAATTGCAAATCTGAAGTTTGTAAAACAGATGTATCAGTTAAAGTTATTGTTCCACCAATGTTATCATCATCTAAAAATGTTATTGACCCTAAATCAATTGTTCCTGTACCTCCAATCGCTGGGTTATTGGAAGAATTTATCATAAGATTAGATACTCGAATTGTTCCTGTAGAATTCTGTGTAAGTGCTTGTGCGGCCCCTGATTCAATAGTACAATGACTAAATCGGCATTCAGTAGAACCTCCAAAAGTAATATTTCCACTTATATCCGAATGTTCAATAATAGAATCAGTAGAAGTTCCTACAATATTAATGGGACAATATACATCTGAAAGTTGACATTGCAATTCTCCTGATATTTGCATCGTATGTGTATTTCCTTCACCTACTGCACAGGAAAGAATAACAATGGTCGCTCCTCCAGTTGGATTATTTACCCATCCCGATGTTCCTCCTACCCACGGAGATAAATCTCCTGAATTAACGGCTCCTATCATATTAGAGAAATTAGGAAGATCGAATACATAACCCGCACCTGATAAAAAATAATTACAAGTTTCACCACCAAAATAACAAGTAGAAGCAGCCGCTGATGAAAAAATTGAATTTATTCCATACCAATTAATATGAGTAAAAGTACAAATTCCAGAGTTTGGAGGGGTATGCGTTCCTGTAATTTTTATTCCCAAATCATCTACATTTCCTGACACTCCATGTAAATGTACATTTGGATACATCGTTAGATTTTCTATATAATTTCCAGGTCGAATAACTACTACTTGAGCAATAGACGAAGCTATAGCGACAACGTTCGCGGCATCTATAGCACTTTGGATAGTTTGATAAGGTGTATCTCCATTAGGATCTACTATAAATTTAGAGTAAGAATAAATATTAGTAGAATCATTATATGGCATAATTTTCTCCTAAAGCGTAATGCCCCATGTAGTTTTTAAATATATTTGTATCCATCCTTCCTCTGCAGCTGAATTGTCAGTATCAAAAAGAAATGTTTCAGCTATATCTCCACGCCAATAATTTGTAGAATCAAATCCACTTCCGATTTTACCGGTATTTACTGTAATCATTCCTGTAGTCGTTGCATTAGTATTTGTATAGTCTGTATTAGCAGAATTATATAAAGCTCGATGTCCGCTTCCTGCAATAAAGACTTCATCCCAAAGTTGAGTTTCTGTACCTGTAGGATTAGGAATTGTAATAGATAAATCAGTTCCATATTGACCAAATCGAGCTGTTACAGGATTAAAATACCCAATATGTAAACATCTAGCAGGTTGATTCGGATTATAATCTGAACTTAACCAATAATATAATTGACCACCTGTACATGCTCCATGTTGAGTAATTCCATATAAAGAATAACTCGTTGTTTCTCCCGCCAAAAATGTAAGATCAACATCCATGAATGAAGTATTGCCACATTGCACAACGTCTATTGAATTAATCTGGTTAGTTCCAAAGGTCATTTTATTAGCATCTGCACCTTGAGTTGCATGTCGAGTATTACCTGATATATCATTCCATTGTGAGATTAGATCAGCCCCATCTTTTGTTATTGGCGATCGAAAGCAATGAAGCCATAATTGCAGATTAGCAAGTCTACAGGGTAAAAATCTGTTAGATGTTGCTGTGCCTGCACTTATCATGCTGTTAAATCTCCTGATATAAACCAAGCAGTAGTACCGTCACTATTATAATCTCCACGATTTACAATAGTTACTGCACTATATTGTGTTCGCGTTTTAACAAGTCCATCAGCTGATGAAATTGTATCTGTTCCTTCTTTAACTATTGTCACTTGACCTGCACCTGCCTGAATTATAGTACATTGGAATCCATCGGGAAGATCAGCGGTTGCTGCTTGTGGAAGTGTTAATGTAATAGCATTGGCGTTATAAAGATTGATAAATTTATTACAGTCCGTTAAAGCTAATGTATAGGTTGTGCCTGTCTGATTATTCATTGGTGTAATCATTCGCCCGTAAGCGGTCGAATCTTTAATTACCCATGTTAGAACAATACTGTCGCTATATAGGTCAATCTCACCATCATTACCGCAATAAATTTTTGTAAAATCGAGTAATGTGCTTCCATAGTATCCTAAAGTTAGCGTGTCGGTAGTTGTATTCATTCTTAGAATTGCACGAAGTGTTCCTGCGTCTTCTATATAAACAGATCCGACATCACTTAATTTCCAAATTTGAATAGCATCCGTTACAGTATCGCCTGCTGGTATTGCATAAGCACTGGGTGCATGACGAATAACTTTAGTATCAAACAATCCAGGTAAACTATTATTGTTCTGAACAATAGTTCCTGTGCCGTCAATAGGTGTAATGCCAGTAGTATAAAAGAAGTTATCGTATGCAGTTAATGTTCCCGTACCATTGTGTGTTATAGCTGCTCCAGCGTCACCCTTAGCATGTGATTCATAAAAATCATGCGATCCTGTTCCAGATGTAGTTATAGATCCATAGATATTAGATTTATAAATTTCTGTATCACAATCGGTAAAAGTTAAATTGCCAAAAACTTCTGAATCATAAAATTCTAATGAGCCACCTGTTATATCTATATCATTGTCACATTGAGAGTGTTTCATGAAAAGAGCGCCACTACAAGTAGATGTACCATTAATACCTAAATAACAATTAGTTATTTCGACAAAAGCTGCTCCGCAATTGAATACAGATGTATCACTTCCGGATGTGATATCTTCACAATTATTAAATTCCTGTATAGTTGCCGTCCAGTTCGGTATGTTTAATATCGTTCCTGTTCCACCACCTGTTAAATTAAATCTGCAACTATCAAAATTAAATGCTAAGCTTCCTACGCCTGCCGATGAGAAAAAGTGCGTGGTTGAATTGAATTGTATATTAGAAAAATAAGTCGTTCCCGCTGCGGTATCCGGTATATGCGTACCTGTAATCTGTGAAGAAAAAGGAACTCCTACTATCGTTAACCCTGCGGCAAATGTAATGTTTTCAGTTACATTTCCAATCAATTTTATATAAGTGCCACCTGCTCCAATAGCTGCTGAAAAGGTGCTGAATTGTCCATAAAGACCAACAATAAAAGGTGTATCTCTATCTGTCTTTGGCAAGAAATTAAGTAATAGACCTGCGTTAATTATTTTACTATCTACATAGTCCACAGTTCCAAGTGTTAGTGTACCTGTACCTCCATAACAATCTGTTCCACCGGTAACATTGACCGTTCCCGAATGAAAATTAACGGTTGATCCGCCATCCAATGTTAATGCTTCAGTACCCGAATTTAAATAACAATCGAAGATATCTACTGTTGAACCATTGCCAAATCGCAGATTTGCATCAAATCGACTATTATGTAATTCACAAGGAGTTGCTGTTGTCATTCTAATTGGAGCATCAATAAATGAATTACGTATTTCTAAACCACCATCATGGAGAAAAGATGTTTTAGAAGTGCCTATATTTTGTGAGCTTTCAATATATATGGTTGGCCCATCAGAAGAGTTAGATACAATGCCGGAAGCAGTGGAAGTATCCGAACAGTTAATTATCTCTAAGATTCCCCATCCGTCATCAGCGAATAATATAAAGCCATTGTTAATATCAAAGTTACAGTCAATAAATGACACTGTTCCTGTACCTGGCGATCCTCTATGAGCAATGTTATCAGTTCCGGTAGTGGCTAAATTAAGTCCTTCAAAAGCAACAGATCCCGTTGATGGAAGAGTGTGTTGTCCTACAATGGTTACTAGATGAGCGTCAAAACTATCAACATCTGAAGCTTTAATACGGATTTTATCGTAGAGAGTTAAACTTTCTGTAATGGTAACTCCCGCTCCTCTAACAGTAACAAGACCACCCCCATCTGCATTCGCGCCATTAATCGCATCTTGCAAAGTGGCATAAACTGTTAGGTCTGTAGGATCATAAATATATTTAGAAGTTTGATAAAGATCGGTTGATGTATTATAAGGCATATTTTCTCCTATTCAACATTCATACCACCTTGATCACAATATGCTTTCCAAGTGGTGTTAGCTACTATACATCGCAATACTACTGTACTATATTGTTGTACTGTTTGAATATAACCAGTAACACCGGCAGTCGTAGATACGATTCCATTAATTATTGTTTGACCTGCGTTCTGAGCAACTTTAAATAGTCCTGAACCATATCCTTCTAAGATTATAGTATCTCCAACTGCTGCTGTAGCAGGAAGAGTATAAGTAGTTAAGGCTACGTTTGTATTGATATATCCATTATGTACAGCTAATGCTTGAGTAGTTCCTGTAACAGTTGTCCAATCAAATCCAGCTCCTGTTACATCAATCCATAAAGTGTTATTTCCTGTGTCTTCTTCAACCGTGCATCCTATCCTACCTTTAATAAAAATCACATGACCTGCTGTTGGGCCGACAGAAGTTTCAGCATCGCCGGCTAAGAACTCAACATCACCAGGAGGAGCAATGCTTACATCGGTTATATTAAATGTTCTTTCTAATGCGTTAAATTCCCATGTATATGAAGCCATTATTTACTCCTTGTTGATAAGTATTTCATAATAAGTACTATGCGTAAACATACGTTGCTCGTAATGACCATTTAAATTCATATTTATTAGAGACATTTCCTTCGGCATTGGTAGGATATGTTCCAGATATAAGATCAGCTCCATCATATCCAAGTTTCATTATTTGCCAGACTTCTTCATCTTCTGCTGCCCCAGGACGAGCATATCCGACATAGACTAAAACAGAACCACCGGCTTTATCTAAACGAAAGGTGTTCCATTTGACACTATCTTGAATAATCTGTGAATTTGCATCCTTATATAATAAGGGTAGATTTTCTTTTCCCATTTTGTTCCCTCAATGACTATTTATAGTTTAATTTAATTTTGAATATTTAGACAAAAATTGCAAACGTTTTTATTAAAAATATTTTGAAAAAATATAAAAATTTATAGATAGTCTATAACTATATAAAAAATAAAGATAAAAAGATTTTTAATGGAATTAACAGTTCCACATAATTTTACTCCTAGATTTTATCAACTTCCCTTTCTTCAGGCTATGGATGCTGGCGCACGCTATGCCATGTTGATGTGGCCAAGACGTCATGGTAAAGATAAGACAGCGTTTGCATATCTTGCTAAACGAATGATTAAAGAAAAAGCTAACTATGCGTATTTATTTCCTACAGGTTCATTAGCTAGAGAAGCTGCATGGACTAATATTGATAAAGATGGTTTTGCATTAATAGATCACATCCCTAAAGAACTAATAAAGAAAAGACGTGATGATCAGATGTTCTTGGAATTGGTGAATGGTTCTACTTTGAAGTTTTTTGGATCAGATAAAAAAGATTCCGTAGGGCCTAACTATAAGGGAATTGTATTGTCTGAATTTGCGTTAATGAATCCACAGACATATTTCTATCTCCGGCCAATTATTCGTGATAATAAAGGTTTTATCATTATTGCTTCTACGGTTAGAGGAAAGAATCATTACTATGATCTATGGAATATGGCAAAGGAAGACGAAGAATGGTTTACTCAAAAGCTGACATGGGAAGATTGTCAGCAAATGACACAAGACGATATCGATGCGGAAATACGATCGGGTATGTCAGAAGAAATGATACGTTCAGAATATTATAATGATTTTGCAGGTTTAGAAGGTTCGTACTACATTAAATATATTGATAAAATGCGTGCGGATGGACGAATTAAATTTATTCCCCATGATCCCTACGCAAAAGTTTATACGGCATGGGATATAGGTGTACATGATGCTACTACAATCATTTGGTTTCAAATTATAGGTCAAGAAATCCATATTCTTGAATGTTATAGCAATAATAATGTAGGTCTTGATCATTATGCAAAAATAATTCATTCCAAAGATTATCTCTATGAAAAGCATTTTGCTCCGCATGATATTAAAGTAAAAGAATGGGGTAATAATGCGATTAGTCGTCATGAGATGGCATATCAACTCGGTATTGAATTTGACATATTAGAAACTCTATCAATCTCTGTTTTAGATGGAATAGAATTATGTCGGTCGATGTTTCATAAAGTATGGATAAATGAAAAAACAAATAAAGAATTAATTATTTCCCTCGAAAACTATAGAAAAGATTTTGATAAGAAAAGAAATATTTATGTCAATTATCCGATTCATGACAAATTCAGTCATTTTGCTGATGGATTTCGTTATGCGATGATAGGAGTAAAAAAGGAAGAACAATATAAAAATGGCCTTTCAATGGATGATATTTCTTTACTTAATCATAAAAGATTAAGAATTTAGGAATAATTAAAAAAATATTTTGATTGAAATAGAACTAGCGTCTAACATGAACTAAAGAATTGAATAATAAATTATTTAATATTTCGAGGTAATTATGCCATTGAAAAAAGGTAAATCACAAAAAACTATTAGTGCAAATATACGTAAATTGAGAAATGAAAATTATCCTGAAAAACAATCGATAGCCATTGCATTAAATACAGCAGGAAAGTCAAACCGTAAGAAAAAGAAAAGGAAATAAATGGCTATAAGTGATTACGATTTAAAAAAAGATTTTGACAATGATTATAATGAAGGAAATGATTATTGGTACAATTCCTATCAAGAAATGTATAAAGACCTAAAATTCTATTTAGGCGATCAATGGTCACCACAAGAAAAAACATATCTTAAAGAAGAACAGCGTAATGGTTTTGTATATAATTATTGCCAGAGAAATATTCATTTAAATTCAGGATATCAACGTAAAAATCGTTTGGGTTTTGGTATTGATCCTCAAGAAGTTAAGGATGAGGAAATAGCTGATTACTTGCAAAATGGTATTATTTGGCAAGCAAATAAATGTAATTTTTATAATAAATTTTCTGATGGTTTTGAAGATTGTTCGATCGGTGGTATTTCCATCATGTCATTTGGAATGGATTATTCACGAGATATTGTAAATGGACGGCTTACTGTAGAAAACAAGCCGTTTCAATCGATAATGTTAGATCGGCTATTTACAAAACAGGATTTATCCGATTGTAGATATATTCAAGAAAGAACCTATATGTCTAAAGATCAAGCTAAAAATATGCTTCCTGAAGCGGCCCGTGAAATAGAAAAACTTAAAACAGGCCGAATGGATAATAAATTCGATTACATGAATTATTCGCGTAATATGCTTAATGAAAGGGATATGGTTTCCTATGATGAATATTATAAAAGAATAACACGATCGGTAAAAGTTCTTATACATAAAATGACAGGAGAACAGCTTATTTGGCGTGGAACAAATGAAGCATTAAAACAACTTGTTTTGCAATTCCCCGTTTTTGATGTGCATACGATACAAGAACCTGCTATTAAATATTCTGTATTTATTCAAAATGAACTTATGTATGAAGGAGAAGATCCATTAGGCATTAATGAATATCCCCATGTTTTACAGTTATGGGTATTTAAACCACAATATGATGATTATCGATACAAGATACAAGGAATGATTCGTCCACTGAGAGATCCACAAGCTGAATATAATCAAACAAGATCACAGATAACAGATATTATTAAATCTCAAGCTCATACAGGACTTATATATGAAGAAGGATCGATTAAAAATGAAGAGGATGCTTTTAAAACAGGACAAGGAACAAATTTAGTCGCACGTAAAGGAATGCTTGATAAGATTAGACCACGTCAATCTATTCCTGTTAATCCAAGTTTATTTCAACTTGTTTCTATGCTTACGACAGATCTTATACAAATACCAGGATTAAATGAAGAGGCTCTTGGGGTAGCTGAAGGTGGTAATACCGAAGTTTCCGGAACATTAGCAAAACAAAGAGCTGCTAATTCTGTCACGATCTTTCAAACTGTCTATGACCGATTAAATTATTCGCAGCAACTTTGTGGTCAAAAGATGCTTAAAATCATGTTGGCAAATTATACACCGCAAATGTGGGAAAAAATAACCGGTAAACCATTTCCACAAGATCTAAATATGGATCGTATTATGGATTTTGATGTTGTCGTTAAAGAAACACAGCTTACCGATTCACAAAGAAATCTTGCTTACTATCAATCTCTTGAGGCTAAGAAAGTAGGAATTGATATACCTCAACAATTCATCATTGAAAATATGCCTATTGCTGATAAGACACGTTTAAAAGAAATGTACATGCAACAAGCAGAAATGGCACAGCAACAACAGCAACAACAACAACAACTTGAAATGATAAAAATGCAAGCTCTTATTGGAAATATAGATTCAAATACCAATGAGAGAAATACTCGTGCATTAGCTAATGAAGGTTTACGAGTAGAACGTCAAATGGAAGCACAAAAAGATTTAGAACAAGCTTCCTATGATAAAGTAAAAGCGCTTAAAGAATTGCAAGGAATGGATCTAGATCAATTGACGAAAGGTATTCAGATCCTTAATCAACTGAAGATGACGGAACGAGCAGAAGTAGCAGTGGCAGAAGCGCAAACTTCTCAAGAAGCTAAAGGAGAAAATAATGCTCTTGGTTTCTAAACATTTAAAAGATCAGATAGAGACACAAAAACGTGAATCTGGAAAAAAGTTTGCTAAGGATAAGATTTTTGAAATTGCTCAAAAATATTATACAAAATTTAAAGATGTAGAGGAACTCTGGATTTTAATAGCTGCTAAACGGGATATGACAACGAATAGAATAAATGTGATGATTCGTGCCGCTGATAAATACAATAAACATACAATTGATGTTCCGATACAAGGATGTCAATTTTGGTATACAAATCAAAAAACAGGAGATATATATCCAGAATGGATATTACCACTAGATAGAGTACATACAAAAAAAGCTAAAGATTTATCAGAAGGCAATATGCTGATAGAAGAATCTATTTATAACGCCTCTAAAAAGATCGGAATTGATCTTTTAACAGGCAAAGAAATGAATTAGGGTCGTCTCCTAACTTATATAATGCTTTGTACAGAGCATTAGTAAAGTAACCGGACGCTAAACAGGAGTTTATATGACAGAAAAAGACGTAGAAGAAGCTCAAGTCGTCAATGAGCAAAATGTGGCTGAAAATGCTGAGGTCGCTGAACAGCAAGAAACAAAGCAAGAATTAAATTTCAAGGCTTTGCGTGAGGAAAAGGATAAAGTTGCGAGAGAACGGGATGCGTATTTAAAAGAAATACAATCTTTAAAATCGCAACAATCACAGAACAAATCGTTTTTTGATGGAGATCCGCAAGATTGGCCAACAAAACACGAAGTCGATGCTAACTTTAAAAAGTTTGGATCGGATGTGATGTCACAAGTCCAAAAAGCACTTGTGGAAGTTAAATATCCCAATGCTCACGAGTTAATAACAAAATATGGAAATGAAGTACCCGTTAAGGTAGCGAATATTATTGCTCAATCCGGAGATTTGGAAGCGGCAATAGAAGCAGTGAAGTTAACTCCTAGTTATTTGCGGGATCATGCACAAGAACATATTAATGTAGCCAAGGCGATGGAGAACGCAAGTAAACCTAAAAGTACATTAAATGCTTCAAGCAAAGGATCTGTAAGTAAAGACTCTCGATTTAAATCGATGAGCAGAGAGGAGAGAATGACATTGATGGATCGCTTCACTAGGGGGTACAGTGCATAAAGGAGCATTAAAAAATGTCAAATATAAATACTACAGAACAAATTAGTGATGCTGTAGGAGTTTGGTATGGTCCGACCTTTATTGATATAGCAGTGCCTATGTTAATTGCTGATCAGTTTGGTCAAAAGGTTACCATTCCACGTAATCGTTCCGAAAGGGCACTTTGGTCTCGTTATGAAGAGCTTCCTGAATCTACAACTCCATTAACGGAAGGTGTAGAACCGGAAGGCGAACTCGTTGACGTTACAAGAATGGATGCTGTATTGCATCAATATGGTGATCTTGTAATCATGACTGATGTTGTTGAATTGACAGTAGAAGATCCAGTAGCTAATAAAGTGAATAGAAGACTTGCTGAACAAGCCGGTCGTTCTCTTGATACGTTAACTTTTGACGTGCTTAAAGCAACTGGTTCTATCTATAACTGCCAATACGGAGGAAACTTAAAAACTCCTACAGAAATAACACAAGCAGACGCTGATGAAGCTGTACAAACCTTAATGGATAATGACGCCAAAATGTATACCGCTGTAATGACAGCAGGACAAGGCGTTGGTACAGCTCCTCTTGATGAGTCGTATTACTGTATGACAAATACAGCTATATATCGTGATCTTAAAGATTTACCATCTTGGGTTCCAATTAATCAATATCCTAAACCAGAAGCTCGCCGTAAGGGAGAAAGAGGTTATACGGATAATTCTAGATGGACAATGTCATCTAAAGCGCCATTCACATTAAATGGAGATTTAGCAGGCACATCGACAGTTTATGATTGGTATATGACCGGAATGGATTCATATGGGATTGTAGACTTAGAAGGTGGCAATATTGAAACAATATTTACACCACCTGGTGGTCCAGGAGATCGATTGAAACAAAAATCATCTCTTGGTTGGAAAGCTTGGCATGCTGCTAAAATTTTACAAGATCTGTGGCTCATTCGCGGCAGATGTACATTAAGCACTTAAGGAGGGCAGTATGACACAATCTAGAAAGTTTAGAATACAATCAGCAGGAGCAGCTTATAATCTAGAGATAGGTTTTGAAGCTACAACTGTAATTGTATGGAATTATACCAAGTGGGCATCTGATGGAGTAAAGCAAGAATTCATTTGGCACAAAGGAATGGCCGATGGATATGCTTTATCAGAAATTTGTGATGACACTGGGACTAATAGGGCAGTAGAAACCTCAAATGGTTTTACACCTTATGATACATCAGCTGTAACAGCAAACTACCAAACAGCATCCGGGATAACTAAAGCTAATCCAGGTGTTGTAACAGTAACAAGTACTTCAGGATGGTTAGCAGGCCATGCATTAAGATTTCAAGGTCTAGTAGAAATGATCGAGCTGAACAAGACAGCCGTTCCTATCTATATCAAAGAAATCATTGATGGCACAACTTTCTCTATCTTGGATACTAGTGGTTATGGAGCTGCTGAGACAACAGGTGGAACAGTATACAATTTATCTAAAGCAGTAGAAGCATCTGGTTTCAAAGGTATTACCTTAGGAACTACCGTAATAGGAGCTAATGACGATATTCTTTTTGTCCAAGCATTTAGCGATGATTCTTATGTTAATTTAGGTGATATTGCTTAAAATGAGATACTTATGAAATATTAAAAAATATTGAATAGTATGACTCATCATGTTATGCTCCGATAAAAAGGAGCATAGCATGTTATGTAAAAAGTGTGGAATAGATAAAGAGGAAAGTAGATTTGAATTTAGAAATGATACAAAGAAATTTAGAAAAACTTGCAAGGATTGTAGAAATAAAAAATTTAATGAAGCTTATAAAGATAATAAAGAGAAAATTTGTAAAAGAAACAGAGAAACAAGAAATAGAAGCAAAGAACATTATAATGCTAAATCTAGAGAAAGATATTGGAAAAATAGAAAAGAATTATTAGGCAAAGCTAGAAAACGGAAAGGATATAAAAAAATAAGGATAAACTCTTTAGTAAAATGGAGAGAAAAGAATAAAGATAAATGTAGTGTTTATCAAAAAGTTATAAGAGCATTAAAAAGTGGAAAGTTAAAAAAAAGCGAGAAATGCCAAATGTGCAATAAAGAATGTAATACACATGGTCATCATTATGATTATTCAAAGCCATTAGATGTAATCTGGGTTTGCAGTGAATGTCATAGACTGTTACATTCAAAATATTTTAAAGAAATTATTAATTAAAGGAGACATATGTCAACAATGATGAAAGAAAAAAAAGCAGAAGTAAAGGCTGTGCAGGAAGAAATACCGGTTAAAGAAATAAAGTCTAAAGAACCTGCATATAAAATTGAGCAATGGGCAAAAGCTCGTTTTAATTACGTGGAAATGAGTGAGTATCCAGGCTCTATATGGAAATGTTCTCCTCAAGGAAAAAGGGAAGAATTTAAGGATGGCGAAATCTATCATCGTCCTGTAGGTTTTTTTGAGATGATGAATTCCGAATGTAGAGTACAAAAAAGAAAGTTAGTTAAACCAAATGATGAAACAATTGGTAAATATGTGAAAACGACACAATTCGCATCTCGCATTCGTTTTGATATTATTGAAGTATACGATAAAAAAATACCGATTGTTAAAAAAGAGGGATAAATGAGTTGGACATTTTCTATTATACAACGCAGTGTTAGAAATTTAACTAAGTTGCAAGATACGGCAGATTATAGCGATGTTCAACTTAATGCTATGATCAATAATGTATATAATTGGGAATTGCCTAAAGAAATACGTCCTATGCAGTTATATACATGGTATCCGTTAACGATTAGTGTAGGTGATGATTCGTATGATCTTAAAAAAGATTTTTATGATACATACATAAAATTAGATCCATTAGCTTATTTAAGTTCTACAGATGGATGGAAAGAACATAAACTACAAATATTTTATGATGTTGGAGAATTTTATAATCTATGGCCTGAAGGAATCGATTATACAGCTTCTGCAAATCAATCACGTCCCACACAAATATTGATCGATAATAACGAGCTTTTGTTTAGAAAATGTCCCGATGATACATATTACGTACAAATACGAGCGATGCGCAAACCTTTAGTCTATGTAAATGGTACGACCACTACAGCCAATGAATTTGAAAATGATGATGATATTCCAGAATTACAAAGTTGGGGACAAATAACTGTTTACCTATCAGCTATGAAGATACTGGAACAAATAGGAGATATAGATGATTTGCAGTTAGTAGCACAATTATATCAAAATGAAATAGCTGAAATTAGTTCGCTTACATCTAACTGGTATCAGCAAACAAGATCTATACCAAAATTTTAGGAGTAAATAATGGCATATTCGTCACTTGAACCATTAGATGAAGACTTAGGTGTATCTAGACCTAAATTAATATCTAACTTTGCAGCTTTAGAAACATATTGTGGTTATGATCATGGATCTTTAGATGCAAATGATGGAGATTCATTTTTACATAAAAAGATTAGTTTTATCCAACAAGCGGCTGATCCAGCTACTCAAACGGGTAAAATACGTATGTATACAAAAGATGATGGTGCTGGCACAGATGAACTTTTTTTATTACGAGCGGATGATACTACAGTAATACAAATGACAATAAATAGTGGAAATCCGGTATTAGCAGCAACGGGTCAAACATTTCTTCCAGGTGGAGCAATACTTAAATGGGGGAAAAATGCTATCGCATCAACGACTACAACCGTTACATTTGCGAGTGCCTTTCCAAACAACTGTTTTGGTGTATGGTTAATGCAAGTTGATACTAATATTAAAAGTATGACAGTTGAAACAATTTTAGCTGCATCGTTTGATGCAAAAGCGGAAAATGCTCTTGGTGATGTTAGATGGTTAGCTATAGGTAATTAGATGAGCTTACAAAGCTTATGGATATCAGATTATGCAACAGGATTAGAAAGCGATAAAGAACCTTGGAAACTTTTAGACGATGCTTTTACGACATTAGAAAATTTTGATATTTATCGAGGACAAGTAATTAATCGAAAATGTCCTGCATTATTAGGACGGCTTATCTTATCGATTACAGGTGAATCTATTGGAACAAAAGCTGCTCATTATACGGGTAATTTTGCAAATACTCCTATAGTTCCAGGAAGTGTTGATTTTACTGAAGACGGTTTTCTTCAAGAAGTTACTGATGATAGTGAAGGTAATTTAATTGGAGATGTTGATCCGACAGGTACGAATACAATCAATTATGTAACAGGTGTATATGATGTTACATTTGCCGCTCCTACAGGTAATGTTGTTGTAGCGTATGACTATTATCCATTGAATCCTGTAATGGGAATACGAAATAGAGAAACAACTTCAAGAAATCTCGAAGAAACAATTGTCTTTGACACAACGGATGCGTATGTGTTTAATCAAGTAACCCTGCAATTTGCGTCTATTAATACAGCAACGCAAACATGGACAGGAACAAACTTAGATTTTTTTACATCAGAAAATTATTGGATTAATACGGTTACCGGCGTTAAATATCTTTGGGCAACAAATGGCAAAATATATTCAACGGGTGGTGGTGATACAAGGGATGGAATTAAATATTATGATGGAACTACTTGGGCAACTCTTCATGCTATTATTTATAATGATGGTGCTGATCATTATCTTAATGGCGCCAAGGTTATTATAGCTTTTAAAGGGCATTTTTTATGTATGAATACCTATGAAGATGCTATTCAATATCAAAATAAGTATAGATGGACAGCGCAAGGAAATCCGCTTGATGTAGATGCTTTTCGTCATGATATAATAGGGAAAGGAGGTTATTTATATTCAACAAGCAGTGAAGAAATTATAAATGCCTTTATTCTTAATGGACGTCTGATAGTACAGAAAGAACGATCGTTTGTTGAGCTTGCCTATACCGGAAATTCACAATTACCATTTATTGAAAGACAAATTACACAAGAATTTGGATCGGAATCACAATTCAGCACACAGATTGTAAAAGATGTGGCTTTTTCTATCGCTCAAAAAGCTATTACCGGTTGTAATGGAAATAGTGTTGAACGTATTGATGTTCGTAATCCTGATTTAGTTTTTTCTATAAACAATTTATTGGACAGTGAAAAACGTGTTCATTCAGTACGGGATTATTTGAGAGAATTTATTTATTGGACATTACCGTTAAATAATGCTACGTATCCAAATAATCTTTTAGTTTTTAACTATTTAAATGGTGCATTTTCTTTACATGAGGATCATTATACTGCACTGGGAACGTTCCAAAAAACAATTAGTTATAAATGGTCAACAATAGGTAAGAAATGGTCAGAATGTGGGTTTAAATGGTCTGACGCTATAACTAAAGCAGAGACTCCTGTTATTATTGGAGGAAATCAACGTGGATTTATTCATATATTAGATATTACTACTCTTGACGATCCATCACTTGATGTTTCTGGTGTAACGGTAGCTACAAATGATTTAACATGTACAGCGCATAATCTTTCATTAAACGAAGATTATTTTATTGTTCTTACGAACTTGTTAGGTATTACTGGATATTCTGAAAATAAAATTTATAAAGTATCTCCTACAGATGCTAATACATTGCATGTTAATACAGATGAGACGTGGACGGGAACATATATAGGTGGTGGCAGCATAGCTATTTTAAAACCATTTAGATTTATGACTAAAAAATTCAATCCATTTATTGAAAAAGATAGAAATATGCTGTTAGCGTATTTAGATCTATATATAGATACGACTAATAACGGTAAAATTTCGGTAAATGTTTATGGATCGGAAAATACCGTTGAATCGGTTGCCCTAGTAGAAGATTTAAGTACGGCTATTGCTAATTATGACAATGATAATGCAACAAAATTATGGAGACGAATACAAGTACATTCACAAGCAGTTAATATTCAGATTGAAGTTGGATTAACAGAAGATTTGTTATTGTCTGATAATGGATTAGATGTATATAAAGCAGGCTTAAATATAAATGCTATGCGATTATGGGTACGTCCGTGTGGTATGAATAGAGGGCTGTTATGAGCGTAAATTATCAGAATGAATTATTACCTGTAAACGAAAAATTTGAACAATTAGATTATGCTGATTACATCAAAGATTTTGAAGAAAAATATAATGACATGCTATCTGCACTTAACCATAAAGATTATGGATTATATACGACCGACTTCACTCTGTGTGGACAGACACGATTTGATAGAACGAATTTGCAAAATGTAAAAGATGTAATCCGTAAAGTAATTGATTTTGGAGCATTGCCTAATAATGCTCTTAAACAAGTAGCACATGGGATTACCGTAGATGCTAATACAGAATTTACACGTATTTATGCTGTAGCCAATGATCCTGGGACAAGTGCTATACAAATAGCTCATCCTATGATATTGGAAGTTGATGCGACTAACATAAACATAACTACTGTTGACGATAAAACAGCATATACAGTATGTACAGTAACAGTAGAATATATAGGGGGATAAAATGGCAGGCATACAAGATGTTTTGTTTGGTAGCCAAGGTCAATATGGCTCACAACCGCTTATGACAGACGAACAAAGGAATGTTTTAAATCAACTTCTTGGTGGTGTAGGAGGAAATTTTCAACAAGCATTTGGTGCAATAGGACAACAAATAAGTGGACAGAATCCGGCAATGGAAAATGAACTTATACGAAAATATCAACAACAGTTTATTCCGCAACTCTCTGAGCAATTCGGTGGTGCTGGAGCATTAGGATCGTCCGGATTTTCACAAATGGCATCACAAGGTGCGCAAGATTTAATGTCGACATTAGGAGCGCAACGTGCACAAATACAGCAACAGGGATTACAGAATCTGCAAAGTCTTATAGGTCAAGGATTAGGAACACAAGCTAACTTTCCTACATATCAACAACCTGGTAAAGGAGCATTAGATTATTTATCACAAATTATTGGTATGTTTGCTCCAACACCTAAAACGGTTTAGAGGTAATTATGAGTATGTTTATTGAACCCCAAAAAGCTAATCCGCTTGATTACTTTTTACAAGCATATGCCCCACGTATGCAGCAAAAGCAGAATATGTTGCAGCAGTTGGTTTTGCTTCAAGAAAAACAGAAATTAGAATCGCAAGGAGTGCAGGATATATTAAATAAATTCACACAGCCTCAAGCAACTGGAGGTGGATTAGGAGCAATTCCTGGAGCTACACCACCACAAGCAGGAGGTAATGGCTTAGAAGGAATGACACAACCACCAACACAAGCTACAGATCTCGCACCTCAAGCAATTATGGCTTTAGAAGCAAGTGCAAATCCGACAGCTCAAAGGCTAGGTAAGTCATTAAGGACGCAACAAGAGTTTCAATCTAAAGAAGCATATCAGCAACAGAAGTTGCAACAACAAGCTGAATTACAACGACAACAACATGCATTTAAACAAAATGAACCTTATTTTGCAGATATTGAAAAGAAAAGAACAGGATTAGATACCAAAGAATTAGCTATAATGCAAATTCAAGATGCATTGTCTCAAGGTGATACAACTACTATTAAAAATTTCTTAGCTGCTAGAATGCCAAATGAAGAGCAAGCAGCATTTATTAGAGCAGCTAGTGCACAACAATTAAAAGATGCTACCAAAACATTTTTCTTGGAAGATTTAAAAGAAATACCTAAAGGTGGAAGATTAAATGTTGTATTAGAACAAAATATTTTAGGAGCTCTTCAATCTCCAGGTAAAACTTTAGCTAATAATCAAAAAATTACTGAATATCAAATTTATAAAAATGATGTAACAAAAAGAGAATTAGAAGCGTATGATTATTTATATAATAAATATTTAGAAGCTAATAAAGAACCACCAGCTAATTTCAAAGGTCAAGTAGATAAAATGATAGAACCTTATTTAAAAGAAAGAAAAAAAGAATTAGCACAATCTATTATGGATATTGATAAAGGTAAATTAAAATCACCTCAAATATTGAATATGCCGATTGCTAAAGAAAAAATTAAAGACATTCCTCCTCAACCTGGTTTTACATGGCTCATGGATCCAAAAGGAAATCCAGCACTAATTCCAAATAATAAGATTCCTGACGCTATACAAGCAGGAGGAATGTTAATAAAATGAGTACTGAGTTTGATTGGAGCCAATATAAAACACTTCCTTCTACTCCTACTACAAATCACCCTACTACATTTGATTGGAACCAATATGAAAATATAGAAATGCCTAAGCTTCCAATTCAACAAACATTAGGAGAACAAGCATTAGAAATAGGAACTGAATCAGCTAAAGGATTAGCAAGAACTGGATTGAGAGGAGGAGCTGCATTGGTTGCTGCTCCATCTAAAGCTATTGGAGGTTTATTACAACTATTATCTCAGATTGGAACTGAAGGAAAGCGTGGCGAAATTAAAGGAATGGGAACAAGAATGATTAGAGCTGCGGGTAACTATTTCCAAAAAGCTGGAAAAGAAGGACAAGAACAATTAAAACAGGGAATTGAAAAATTACTTGGACAATCATATGGAAGTGCCGAAGAAGCATTAGCTCAAGGTGTAGAACGTATAGCGACTATCTATGGAAGTGGGCCATTTAAAGGAATGGTATTACCTTCAGTAGTAGGAGGTGCAGCTGGTCAAACAGCAAAAGAACTTGGATTGCCCGAATGGGCTCAACAAATTGCAGAATTTAGCGGTGTATTAGGGCCAGATTTAGTCAAAGGATTAATTAGTCTTGCTAAACAACCTCGATATGCAGAATCAGGACTTCAATTACCTTCAATAGCAGAAAAAACTGGAGAGAAACTGAGAGGATTAAAAGCTAAAGTCTTTGGAGGCAGAAAAGAACAAGTATATAGAAATGTATCTGATCAAGCTGAAAAATTGATAACTAAGATAAAACAAGAAAATCTTCCCCTTACTAAAGAAATAGAAGAAGGTATAGATGTATCTGCTAGAACTCAGAAAAATTTAGAAAATGTTCAAACTCTAGCTAATAAAATGACAAATAAAATAGAATCGAAACCTATATCTGATTACTTAAATGAAATAGAAAATAAGATTCAATTTGGAGGAGTTCCTACAAATGAACAAGAAGAGATATTAAAATTAATAAGTAAATATAGAAATAGATTTGGTGAATTAGAAGGTGCTACTAGATTTTATACTCCATCGCAATATGTAAAACAATTCAGAAATATAAATAAAGATTTAACAAATTTATATCAGACTAAATTTGTTCATGGCGAACGATTAGATACAATGAGATTCTATGAAGGATTAAAAGATAATATTACTAAGACTTTAGAACAAGGAACTCCAGAAGCGTTTACCAATCTATTCAAGGAAACAAATAAAGAATTTTCACAATTAAGCAGAATAGAAAGATTTAATCAAATAATGGAAAATGTAACGAGTGAAAAAGGTGTAATTGAAGCTACAAAACTTAGAAATTATGTAAATAATCCTAAAAAAGCAAATATACTTAGAAAACAAATTGGTAAAGAAGGATTCGATAAATTACGATTAATTTCAAATGATCTTAGTAAAGTTCAAAATAAACTTAAACTTGTTGAAGAATTAGATTTAGGATCAGCTCTTAAATCAGGACTAGCACTTAAAGTTTTAACAAGTCTAAAAATTCCAGTACTAGGTGGTGTGCACCTTACGCAAAAAGGAACACAAATAGCACGAGGTTATATGTTAACTTCACCCCAAGGAACAAGAGATGTTTTGAATTTTTTAAGAGCTATACAATCAGGAAACAAAAAAGCTATTAGATCTTATGCATTAAGATTAGATGAAAATGCCCAAAAATATGAAGATTCTAAGAATCCCAAATAGGGTATAAAGCTAATAAACACCAGAGAGAGCCCCAAAAACCTGTAAACATGGAAACTATCGCTACGACTAGTGTTAAAACGCACCTAATAAAAAACCCCATCTCACCCTCTTGTGAAAAGTTTTCATCATCTTAACATTCTCTTTAATTTCACATAAGTCCGAAAGATTATTTTAATTTACCCCCCTAACAAAAAAAAGTTAGCCCCCCCTAAATAGCAACTAATTTTGATGGGTTTCCATTGACAATTACCCCCTCATCAATAATTAATTTTTTAAATAGGGGGTAATATTTCCTTGCACCTAATCCAATGTTAAATTAAAAATTTAATTGTACATCGTAATGTATAACTATTCGGAAAATCCTAATAGTTTAAACGACCTATGAGTGAGGGGAATAAACTCACTAAATTTATATTAAGGAGAAACATATGGTTCAACGTAAAGCGCCTTTAACGAGTCTTATAGGCAGAAGACAAGGCATGTATTATGTAAAAAAACAAAGAGCGCCACTATCAACAGATATTGGAGAAAAACTTGGCTGTGTATGGTTAGACATGGTTGGTAAAGCATCTTATATTTTAGAATCTAATTTTAATGGTTCAGCACAATGGGAACAAATTGGCGGAGGTCTATACTTTCAAGAAGCCGTTCGTTCGAGTTCTACGGCAGAAGCAGTAGCTACGCAAACAGAAGGATATAGATATATTGCCCCAGCAGCTGGTGCAACATGGACAGCAACATATATCTATGAATGGCATGCAGGAGCATGGGTAGAAACAGCATCCGCAGAAGGTATGGCTGTTTATGTAGATGATGACAATGAAGTGCAATTATTTGATGGAACAAACTGGAACAATCTTGTTTCTCCGGTAACCACACTAGCCGGATTATCTGATACTACTATTGCAGCTCCCACAGATGGAGCGGTCTTAATTTATGATACAGGAACGGCTAAGTGGTATAACAAAGCTGTAAGCGGTATTATGACTATCACAGATGGTGGTGTAACTGCGTTTACAGGAACTCCCGTTGTAAATGCGGTAGTAGATGCGGCCGCAGCAATCGCTTACTCTAAATTAGCAGCATTAACATCTGCTAATATTTTAGTAGGTTCAGCCGGAAACGTAGCAACGGTAACGCCTGTAACAGGAGACGTAGCTATTTCCAATACTGGCCTTACAACTGTTGGAGATTTAACCATAGCTGGAGAAGCTCAAGGGGATATCTTATATAATGATGGTTCAGGTTGGGAATCGCTAGCAGCAGGAGCAGCAGGTCTTTCGCTTCTAACAGCAGGAGCAGGTGCTAACCCATACTGGGGTGCTCCAGCGGTGGCAGCAGCTTCAGGAATAGCCAATGGTTGTACTTTAAATGATGCAGGGGCAAATGATGCAATTTTAGCATTTACTACTCAGACAGTAGGAGCTCCGACTTTAACAGTACCAGATTTTGCTTCGGTTTCTGATACATTTGTATTTGTTACATTAGCACAAACACTTGCTAATAAAACATTGACATCTCCGGTAGTGAATACTCCAGATATCAATGGCGGTACAGCTGACTCATTGACTAATTTCTCAATTAGATCATCTGGTGCAGCCTTTGATCTTGAGCAAGATACTGCAGAAGTTCTAACAGGAAATAAGATTATATCTTGGAATGTAGGAGATACTAATAGAAGTATTACGCTTGGAGGTAACATTGCATTAGGTGGTACATTAACTACTGCGGGTGCAATTACTCATGCAGGCGCATTTAGTATTGGCATTACCTCTCAAAATAATGGTACATTTGCTTTTGCAGATGCTGGTGCTTATGCGTTAACTTTTCCAACAGGAACAGTAACCTTAGTTAGTCAATCAACAGCAGAAACTTTAACCAACAAAACTATCACAGCTCTTAAAATTGCAACTACTGATGGTATTTTTGATGCAGGCGGCGATGAATATGTAATCTTTACAGAAAGTGCTACTCCAGTAAACTATATTGGAATTCATAGTGCTGATACTACTGCTGCACCTGTTTTATGTGCAGAAGGGAGTGATGCGAATATTCCGTTAGCTCTTTATGGTAAAGGTACGGGCAAAGTAACTATTGAAGATGCGGCAACACCAACAAAAATGTTAAATTTTGAGTTGGTAGGTGCAACAGCTACTAAAACAATGACTATAACTTCTAGTCATACTGATGATAGAGCTTTAACATTACCCGATGCTACAGATACACTTGTAGGCAAAGCTACTACTGATACTTTAACTAATAAATCTTATGACTGTAATGGAACAGGTAACGTATTTACTAATGCTAATATGGCTGAAATGGAAAATGAAACTATTCCAGCAGCAGATGGAAACAATGTTACAATTGTAGATGGCTTGATTATTGCTAGAGTAACAAACAATGCTACTAACTTTAATATTTACAATGCCAATGCACCTTACGCATTTATTGTATGTGATGCTTGGAGTGTTGCTACAAGTGCAGATGGTGGTACATGGAAGTTAAATAATGGAGCAGCAGGTGCCGGAACCGATATTACAAACGTAGTAACGGTTGCAGCTTCTGATAAAGACATTGATAGAATTACATCTATTGATGATGCAGCTTATGCTATTGGTGCAGCAGGTTCATTATCTGTTGTATTAGATGGTGGTGGTGCATTAGATTGTTTGATCTTTATCAAAATAGCCAGATTAGCATAATTTAATTATGCAATAAAAAGCCCCGCCTTTTTAGGGCGGGGATCTTTCTTTATAAAAACAAAAGGTAGTTAACCGTTGCATGGTATTTCTCCAATGTTTCAGTTAAGATGAACTAATTCTTTTTTACGATTTATCTTCTTTTTGTTCAACTTTTTTTTCTTCTTTTTTAGCAGTCTCGGTAGGTTGAGTGCTAACTTCTTCTTTAACTTCTTTATTTTTAACTTCTTCTAATGCGATTGCTTTAATAAGTTCTTCTTCTATTCCACGAAGAGCACTTAATGCCTCGGGAAGAGTACATTCATGTGATGCTGAAAATGAATATAATTTTCCATCGTCTGTTAAAAATTGATGATGTACTTTTAATATGGATTGTATTTTTGAAAATTTCATTTATTTGTCTCCTTAATTTTTTAAAATTGAAAATAGACTATAGGAAGAATTGTTTTTTCTATATTTCTCTATCTCTTCTTCTTTGATTTTTTTATCATGCAACAATTTTTTATAATCAATTACTCCTGCTCTTTCTACAACTATATGTTTTACATCAGCAATTGTAAAAATACAACTCTTCCCATCGACTAAACGTTTTAGCTCTACTTCTAATGCTTTTTTTTCAAGCGCCGCTGCTTTTTCCATTGTATAACATTCACGCCAACGTTTTGCTACTTCATTAATTTCAAAGGAACTTTCCTTCTCAACATCATCGTCAGGCGGAATTTTTGGTTTTAAATGATTATAATAAAACAATGGTTCTTCTTTAAGAATTTTTTCTATTTTTTTCTCGTCTCTATGAACATAATGTTCTACATTCAAAAAATCATTATAATAATAAAATAAAATCATGGATTCCCAACCCATAATAAGCATTTGTTTTTGACATTGCCAGATATGGTCTTCCGTTAAGATGCCTTTAATAGCTTTTTCCATGTTTTCTTCACCAGGACATTTAATTTCATATCCTTTTTTATTATTAGAGGCGACTGCATCCATAGACGCTCCCATAAATGGATAATCGATGCTTTCTACACATCTAGGTTTAAATTCCATATGATACTTGTTGCTTAAAAACTCTCGTGCTTTTGGTTCTAGCTCTGTTCCCCGTCTCATTGCCGGAGACACATAAATTTCTTTTCCTAGAACCTTCTCATCATAAACGCTTTTAGCCGTTCCATATTTTGAGAAACCCAATATTTTAGCTGTATCTGTAGCTGTTATTAAGCC
>Ga0315536_1000108_pt1 | contig 37806 bp, 33 predicted proteins | sample SalMarSW160230MG_FD_203093 | JGI IMG/M metagenome (GOLD analysis project Ga0315536, IMG submission 203093) | Salt marsh sediment microbial communities from the Plum Island Ecosystem LTER, Massachusetts, United States - Salt Marsh Sediment SW1602-30 ...
GTAATTCATGCGTCTGTCGAGCATATTCCTGAAGAGATCATTTCCCAGGTCATAATGTTTTTCGCCTATGATAAATGCTCTCCGTTTCGATTGAAGATTAACGAGCCTGTCTGAAAGAATTTTCAGGATGATAGAATATTTCAGTCGCACCTTCTCTTCGAGACGGGCACTTACAATTTTGAAGATCAGTTGGTCAACTTTTCCGGCATCCCACCAGTTGTCCATATAGGCTTCACCGATCCCCAGGTCACCCTCCGTAAGGACTTTCCTGTAAAATTCGTCATTATGAATAGTAATATCCCAGGGATTACTGCCATCTATCTCCACCCCGGCAAGTGCCAGTATATCCTTTACTGTTTTTTTATATTTACCGGCATTCGCAGCCATCTTAAAAACCTTAAAAATACTTATACAAAGTTACTACAGATAATCCTCTAAAGTCAAATTTATTTTCAGGATCCGGATTGCGGCGACCGGCTTGCTGCTTCCGATTTCTTTTAACCCTAATCCCTGCTTTCACTCTGAGCCCTGAGCCCTGAGCCCTGAGCCCTGAGCCCTGATCCCTGAGCCCTGAGCATTTTGCCTTACCCGATCCTTACCGATGTCATTGTCAATGAACCTGCTACGGGTTTGTCGTTGAATATTTTAATCTCTTCATTTTCCTCCTTTAATGCCAGGGTATAAAGCAGCGGAAGAAAATGTTCGGGAGTTGGAATAGCGAAGTTAAATGCCTTTCCCTGTGATTTGTAATCAATAAGGGAGTCATGATCGCCGCCAAGAATGAATTTCTTCATTTTTTCATTTGCCTCGATAGCCCAGTCATATCCAAATCCGGCTTCATTGATGTTTTCCCAGCTTACCATGCCAAGGTTATGTACCATGTTCCCGCTTCCTATAATCAGTATGCCCTTACTGCGCAGCGAGGTAAGCTCTTTTGCCAGGTCATAGTGATACTGCGGTTGCCTGTAATAATCGAGACTTAACTGAACAACAGGAATATTTGCGTCAGGATAAAGATGTTTTACCACACTCCAGCAACCGTGATCAAGCCCCCATTTATCATCCATCCCGACTTCGGTCTTTCTTACTATGTTTTTAATCTCACCTGCAAGGGAAGGGCTTCCCGGAGCTGGGTACTGTACCTGATACAGTTCTTCCGGAAATCCGCCAAAATCATGAATAGTCTTTGGTTTTTCCATGGCGGTGACAAAAGTTCCGTTTGTTTCCCAGTGAGCAGAGATACATAATATTGCAGATGGAACAGGCAATGACTTTGCTGTTTCACGCCAGCCTTCCACAAACTCATTTTCCTCGATGGCATTCATCGGACTGCCGTGCCCCACAAACAGTACAGGCATCTTTACATTACTGACCTGATATCTGGAATTTTTCCCTATATCATTTATATTCATATTATTACCTTTTAGTGGATTCATTTAAATAAGAATCATTCCTATTTAGAAGTTTTTCCCTTTATATCATCGATATCCATCCTCGATTTTGCTTCGATGCACCATAAAAGCTCATTGATGAAGTTAGCTGCCCGCTTTGCCATGGCAGGATTGTCCGACATGTTACCTTCCTCATCAAAGGCATCCTGAACATTAGGAACAGGGAACATGGCAGGTACTGTCCATGCCCTCATTTTCCAGAGTATAAACTGCAGGGATATTATTACCTGTGAGCCGCCAAAATTGCCGTCAGATACTGTTGAAATTGCTACCGGCTTGCGGTGCCATTCATCATACAGAACGTCGATTGCATTTTTAATACTTGCCGGATAACCTCCATTGTATTCAGGTGTCACAATAATAATCCCATCGGCAGATCTGATCTTTTCCGCAAAATCAAGCAGGCCGGGAGAGGGTGATTTAAGATTCTTTAGTCTCTCATCAAACAGGGGAAACCTGTACTTGTCCAGATCGAGAATTTCCGCAGTGGCAAGTTTATGCTCTTCGAGGTATTTTTTGAAATATCGGGCAACACTATGGCTTTTTCTGCCTCTCCTCACGCTTGATGATATGATTGATATTTTATACATAACACTTAAAACAATAAAATGAAGTTCTTGTTCTTTATAAGCAAAGTTATATAAATGTATTGCAAATTGAGAGCATAAAATAAGATGACTTAAGAACTTAGAGACTAAGAGACTAAGGGACAGGACAATCCGTGCCACTCCGTGGTTAAATTACGTGTTACATGTGGTTAAGCTCAATAACAAAAAAGAACCCAAAAATAACTATCTTTACATTTATCTGAATATCCCAATATATAAATCCCATAGTCAAATGAAACGACAACTGACATTATTATTGCTGATTATAGGGTTAACAGAAGTCAGCCTGTTTTCGCAGCAGGTTGCAGACACTTCATTTAACCCGATTATATTACACCCTGAATATTCTCCTGGTAAAGGTCCTCTTGTAATGATAGACGAGGGGCACTATAATTATCATACTGTTGAAGGCAGGTACCTTCCATTTGCCAGGCTGCTCAGACAGGATGGATATGTTGTAAGCGGATACAATGGTATGTTCGATTTATCACGTCTCAATAAGGTAAGGATACTGGTAATTGCCAATGCACTGAATAAGATCAATGTATTTCACTGGTATCTTCCCACTCCTTCTGCATTTTCTCCTAAGGAAATTGAAACCGTCAAAAAATGGGTTGACTCTGGAGGCTCTCTTTTCCTTATCGCCGACCACATGCCAATGGGTGGGGCGGCTGCCGATCTTGCAGCTGCTTTCGGATTCAGGTTTACAAATGGATTTGCTATTGATACAACAAAAGGGGGAACGGCATTTTTTTACAGGAGCGATAACTCCCTGTCATCAGATATTATAACCAATGGTCGCGACAGTACTGAAAGGGTCAGTAAAGCAGTTACTTTTACAGGACAGGCATTCACATTTCCTGATAAGGCAATACCTATTCTCCGTTTTGACAAGAGGTATACTCTTCTGGAGACGGACACCGCATGGGTATTTGATTCCACTACAAAATTCATTCCGCTCGACAGCACCTGGTCGCAGGGTGCCTTTATGAATTATGGAAAAGGACGCCTGGTGATGTTTGGTGAAGCAGCAATGTTTTCGGCCCAGCTGGCGGGTCCCCAACAAAGTAAAATCGGTATGAATTCATCATTCGCCGAAGAAAACTATAAACTGCTTTTAAATATCATTCACTGGCTCGATCATCGGTATTAAGAAGGGCGCAAAGGCACAATGGCGCAAGTGGTACACAGGAATGAAGAGGTGAGGGGGAGAGAGGGAGAGGGGGAGAGTAGGAGAATGGGAGACAGGGTGAATTGAGAGAGAGGGTGGATTGGGAGACTTCTTGCAAACTGCAAATAAGGAAAATGTCTGTTATGACGATCAAATTATTTAACTTATAAAAGGAGGTATTTATGGCTTTCAAGGCAGTATTTATTGCACATGCACCTGATGCGGATTATAAGAAACATCATACACTGATAGAAACGGGCAGATACAAGCTTTACACCTATGTCGTTAAAAATCAGGAAGAAGCATTAAAGGTTTGTAAAGATCTTTATGAAAAGGAGAAAATAGAATCGGTATTATTGTGTCCGGGTTTCACTCACAAAGATGTAGCTGAGATATTCGAAATACTGGATAAAAAAGTAGCTGTGTGTGTTTCACGTGGCGATGGCCCCAGCAGTCAGATCACGGGACCTGTTTTGCAGAGGGAATTTTTCGGAAAGTAATTAAAAATCTTTCAGGCATACTTTTCAGCAAGTCTTTCGGCTGTTGAAGCCAGCTCAAGATCAAGACTGGTCACACCTGCGGCACTATGAGTACGCAATTTAATGATTACAGTATTATATACATTGTTCCAGTCGGGATGATGATCCATTTTTTCGGCTGTTAAGGCGACTGAGGTCATAAATGAAAATGCCTGAATGAAATCCCTGAACTTGTATTCCCTTGTAAGAAAACCCGCATCATACTTCCATTTTGTCAGATTCTTCGAAAGGAAATCCTCTATTTTTTCTGTTGTTAGTGCTTTCATGGTTAATGATTTTAAATCCGAAAAATTTTATTTATTTGTTGAGTTTCTTATCCGAAAACAACATATTGGTTATAGAATCTTCAGTTTCGTGGTGGTAAACATAAGTAGAGAGTTTTGCCTCTTTTACCACGATCCCTTTCTTCAATGCTCTTTCGAGCAGGTCGGCATCTGCCCCCAGATAGATATCCTTAAAACCACCAAGACTGATCAATAAATCACGTTCGATAAAGAAAGTGCCTCCTATCACACAATCACTCAGACTCACTGACTTTTCCGGATCGTACCTGTCAGGAACATACTGGTTGCCCAGTACCATAACTCCCCCTTGAAGAAATCTTATGGAACTGTCATTCTCCAGGATTTCTTTTCTTGATTCAAGATGCCCCGGATCATATTCATCATCAGAGTCAAGGAAAGTCACATACTTACCGGAAGATGAAAATATTCCGGCATTTTTTGATAAAGGCTCTCCACTGTGTTCTTTTTTTAAATACCTGATCTGAGGATATTTTTTCAGGTATGGTTTAATCTGCGGGTATGTATCATCATCGCTAGCATCGTCAACAATAATTGCTTCCCAGTCGCTATCAGTCTGTTTTATCAGCGACTCCAAAGCCCTTTTTAAAAGTTCTGCCCTGTTGTATGTTGTAATGATTACAGAGAAAAAAGGCACAGGCATTATTCCATGTTTATTGACTTAATTATGATAAAGTCTGGTTTCCAATTAAATAACTTCTGAAAACTAAACAAGAGAACACTCTCCTTTGTTCACATGCAGCCGCTATCTGGCATCCGATACCTTTTTTAACCCACCCCTAACCCCTCCAGGGAGAGGAAATTAAACCATGTACGCGGCCACCCAGCAACCAGCACCCAGCTTTGTCAGCCGTAGCTTTAGCGAAGGCTGGTACCCAATAACCGATACCCAGCGTCTAGCGTCTAGCGTCCAGTGTCCAGAATCCTAAACTTCCCCGATTTTTTGTCCCGAAACTCATTTTATATTATTTTAGACGGTAATTATTTAAGCCAATGAAAATTTCAATCAGGACAATCGGGCTGATCTTAGGTCCGGCTTTATTTATAATTATTTCCCGGTTGAGGTTCCTTGATGCACTCAGTCCCCAGGCGTGGGATGTGCTGGGAGTGGGCGCATGGATGATAACCTGGTGGATAACTGAAGCGGCACCTATGGCTATAGCAGCTTTATTGCCTGTTGTTACATTCCCGGCACTTGGTGTATTCAACCTGACTCAGGCTACTTCATCCTATGCCGACCCGATAATATTCTTATTTATGGGCGGTTTCTTCATTGCTTTAGGTCTCGAAGAACATGGTCTTCACAGAAGGATATCACTTAACCTGATAAAAATGACGGGCACAAGTGCCAATGGAATCATATTAGGTTTTATGTTAGCCACCGGATTTCTGAGCATGTGGATAAGCAATACCGCTGCTACAATTATGATGTTGCCAATTGCAACTACTGTAACCACTCTCATTAACAAGTCGGTTGAAAACAAGAAGGGGCTGGCTGTTTTCTCGTTATCTCTTATGCTGGGTATAGCCTATTCAGCTAATATAGGTGGTCTTGCAACTATTATTGGGACACCGCCTAATGTTGTCTTTGTTGGTTATGCCAGACAATTACTGAATACTGATATTGATTTCTCAAAATGGATGCTTGTAGGTATTCCAATAAGTGTTACGCTCCTGTTCTTTACATTCATCCTTTTAACCAGGGTATTATATCGCAATAAACTGGGCAGGATTGGTTCTGCAACACAGTTAATCGAAAATGAACTCAAAGAACTTGGTAATATGGGAAGAGAAGAAAAGCTTGTTTCCTATATATTTGGACTTACAGCATTCATGTGGATATTTAAACTCCCTATAAACACACTTCTTGGCAGGGACATATTAAATGATACTGCCACTGCAATAATTGGAGGTATACTTATGTTTTCCGTACCGGTCGATTTTAAAAAAGGATTGACCCTGGTTCCATGGGAGGCCACCAGGCGATTACCCTGGGGTATATTATTATTATTTGGCGGTGGGATGACACTAGCCAAAGCGATGGAATCAACAGGACTCATCAATATTATTGCAGATCTTGTGTCAAAAAATCAAATGAGCTCGGTTTTAATATACCTGATCCTGATCGGATCTATGCTGTTTCTTACTGAACTGATGAGTAACGTAGCTCTGGCAACAATGTATATTCCGGTAGTAATCGGGATAGCCGGTGGACTGGGAATGAATCCGTTGTTACTTTCTCTTCCGGTAGCCATGGCTGCAAGTTGTGCATTTATGCTCCCAATATCAACACCTCCAAATGCAATAGTTTTTTCAAGCGGTTATATCCGGGTGAACCAGATGATAAAAGCAGGATTTATGTTGAATATTATTTCAATAATTATTCTTTTAACAGCAGCTTTTTCTATCATAAAATGGGTTTTCGGCTGATAAAATTCAGATATGCTCTTCTAAAACCTCACTCCTCACTCCTCACTCCTCACTTCTCACTTCTCACTTCTCACTCCTCATTCCTATTCCCCGCCAATCCTGCAGAGGTACTTCTGTGTCCTGAGTATCACCGAGTTTCGCAGGATAGCCGGTGTTGCCCATATGCCTGAGTCCATTTTATTCTTTGCCACAACATCGTATTTTCTGCCTGCTTTTAATGTTAGTACATCACCTTTGACTGAAAAAAACCATACATTTCCACCAATATATAACGGTGATGCATCATAATTTGAGGTCACATGTGTGGACCATATTTCCTTTCCGGTCAGGGCATCAATGCACATCATGGTATTCATGGTATTGACGGTATAAATAAGTCCGTCTTTTATTACAGGTGTCAGGCACTGATTTCTGGAAAGTTCTTCCTTCTTTTTCCAGAGGATATTTGTTCCGGTTATATCGCCTTTGCCATCCGGATTAACAGCGATGAATTCTGTAAATTTCCCGTTACTGTTTTCCGTGAATCCGGTGTACCAGTATAAGATTCCTTTTTCTGTAACCGGCATGGCAATTGTTGATTCTGCCCCATCAACAACTCTCCATATCTCTTTCCCACTATCGGGGTCATAGGCAACGCATACTGCTGAACCATTGGATATGAGCATGTCGCGGCCTTTCACATTTATAATGATGGGGGTTATATATGCTTTTCTTCCAATTTCCGGCAATGGTACATAGGGTTCAGACGGCCTGTCGGTTTTCCAGATTGTTTTGCCGTTCGATTTATCCAAGGCTATTATATACCTTACATCGGTACCTTCGAAGTGAAGGATAAGAAGGTTTTTATAGAGTATGGGTGATGAAGCAGGACCCTGCACATGCCTGCATTTTAAATCTGTACGCGTCCACACTACTGACCCGTTTGAAGTATTTATACAGGCCGTTCCAAGGCTTCCGTAATGGACATATACGAAACCCTTTTCAACGCATGGAGTGGGAGAGGCATAGGTATTGAGGGAGTGTTTACCTTCTACTTCAGCCGGAGTAAAGACCCTGATATCATAAATAATTTTCCCAGTTTGATAGTCGAGGCATACGGCATAAAGTTCCTTTCCGTCGGCTGTTGCAGTGGTCACCCATACCTGGTTGCCAAAGACGACAGGTGAAGAATAACCTTTATCGTGGATGACTGTTTTCCATTTTATTGTTGAATCGTCCCATTTCAGCGGAATTTTTTCATTTGCCGCAATGCCATTCAGGTTGCTCCCCCTGAAGTGAGTCCAGTTCTCATCCTGGCCGCCTGTGTTTTGTAAACCAAGAAGCAGGGCAACAAACAAGAAACAAACGATAATTGTAGTTTTTGAGGTCATATTAAGTTATTTAAGCTATTTAAGATATTCTTATCAAATAAAAGGAAATTTCATCAGATAACAAAAAGATAAAGGCGAAAATGTATCTGCATAATCTTCTTAAAATCAATATTTTATTTACATCTTTGAAGAAGCAGAGTTAAAAATTATTAAAAAATTTAAAATATTGAAACCCCTATTTCGTCTATGGAGGTAAAGACCCACTGAAATGAGTCCTAAAGAGTCAGAAAAAATAGGTAATGTTTACAAACATGAGCGCAATCGTCTGCTTGGGTACATCAGGAAGAGAATCTCAAACAGGATTGAGGCGGAAGATATTCTGCAGGATGTCTTCTATCAGCTTACCATCGGATTCAGGGACATCAGAAGGGTTGAGAATCTCACATCGTGGATTTACACGGTAGCGGATAACCGGATTATTGATCTTTTCCGAAAGAAGAGGCCTGTCGGCATCTCTTACGGCAATAATGTATCAGATGACGAAGATGACCCCCTGTCACTTGAAGACATTCTGCCTTCGCTGGGTCCTGCGCCGGAAGATGAGGAGATCAGGGAGATGATCTGGAAAACTATCGAAGCCACACTTGCGGAATTGCCTGAAGAGCAGAGAAATGTGTTCATCGCAAATGAGTTTGAGGAATTGAGCTTTAAAGAGATATCTGAAAAAACCGGTGTACTGGTCAATACTCTCATCTCGCGTAAAAGATATGCAGTTCTTGCTTTAAGGGAAAATTTAAATGATTTATATAAACTGTTAAAAAATAATTAGTATGAAAGCGTTAAAAGTTTTAAAGTATGCAGGTTTCGGGATCCTAGGGATAGGATTTATTATACTTGCAGTTTTTGTAACCATGAGTCTCTGGAATGCACTAATACCATCGTTGTTCCATGGACCAGTTCTCACTTTCTGGCAGACTGCCGGATTATTCATTCTCTCCAAAATTCTTCTTACGGGAGTGGCTCCGGGTCATCACAACAGCAGACCCTATCACTGGAGAAGCAAAGATTCGGGAAGCAAAGAATGGAGTAACTATTATAAGGACAGATTCAGGAAAGAATGCCACGATGAATCAAAAGAGGTTAATACTGAAGAGGCTTAGGAGTAACAGGGAGTATATATACTCGCGGAGAATAGATATACTAAGATAATTTCAGAGTATAAAAAAATGGCAGATTCTTATTTTTAAATCTTTTTCAAAGGGTGAAGGAGATTCCTCGGCGGGATGAATGAGGAACCGAGTCCCGATTTATCGGGACGAGCTCGCCAAAGGCAATCTCCTTCTTGTATATGAATTATTTCCAGAAAGATATGTTTAAATGTAATGCAGAAGGACAATAATAAAATTCAAGAAATGGATGGCGATATTAAAACAAGAGTATGCCCGGTGGAAAGAGCCGGTGGACTTGACAACTCACTTAGAAGACTAATTCAGAATCCTGGAAGGATACTGCAACCATATATCAAAAGTGGGATGACAGTGCTCGACCTGGGATGCGGTCCGGGTTTTTTCTCTGTTGAAATAGCAAAAATATTAAAAGGTACGGGTAAAGTCATTGCTGCAGATTTGCAGGAAGGGATGCTTGAAAAAGTGCATAGGAAAATATCAGGTACACCTTATGAGCGTGATATTGAATTACATAAATGTGAAAGCACAAAGATTGGAGTAACTGAAAAAGTGGATTTTATCCTGGCTTTTTATGTGGTACATGAAGTGCCTGATCAGGAGAGCCTTTTCCTGGAATTGAAATCAATCCTGAAACCCGAAGGATTAATCTACATAGTTGAACCCAGTTTTCACGTCTCAAAAGAATCATTCGACAAAATGATCAGTAAAATACTGGCAGCCGGGTTTGAGATTATCGGAAGGCCCAGACCGCTTTTTGGAAGAGCACTGATACTGAAAAATAATGATATTATAAATATTAAGAAATGTTGAAAATACTTTAAACTATAATCAATAAAATTTACCCAAAACTGGCTGGAATAGTGATAATAATTTTGGCGACTTAGCAGGTTTATATTTAGAAAATGTACAGAAAAGAAGCATCCTGCCAAAGTTTAGCTCCCTCCTAAATTATTTTTGCTTTGTATTTCCTAATTGAATAACTTGCTTAATATTAGTATAGTATTCTTTGATTTTCAAGTCTAAAACTGTTACCCATGTTAAGTTTATTCAGAAAAAAAAGTGTGAGTCAGAGTGTCTCATGGATTGTCCTGTATGCTTTTCTGATTATGATTAGTGGTTGCATGAACTACTACAAAGCAAAAAGGACCAAAGAACCACCTAAAGAAGCTATTGTTAAACTGCAGAATGATAAGAAGTTTATTATTCTGCATAAAGATCTGAATGCCTGGCATTTTACCGACGTTGTTATCGGGGAAGATTACATTAACGGGACTATATCGAAGTTGACAGGCCATCAAAAATACAAAACTACTAAACCTTCAGGCGTAAATCGTTATTTGACTAAGGAAAGGTCGGAAGTACTTAATGAAGTGCACATCTATGTCAATAATTTTACTCAGCAACCAGATAGTCTTGTATCAATCCCTCTGGCTGCCGTTAGCAAAATTGAAGTCTATGACCAGGCTGCAGGTGCTACATTCGCTTCCTGGATTTCACCAGTAGGAGCTGTCGCTCTTTTTGTGATCATTTTAGCACTTACGAAATCGTCATGTCCATTCATTTATGTTACTGACGGTTCTTCTTCTGATTTTATAGGAGAAATATATAGCGGAGCAATCTACCCTTCTCTGGAGCGGAATGATTACCTCCTACTGCCTGAAGCAAAACGGGGTCAGAAAGAGTATAAAATCAAAATGACCAATGAGATGCATGAGATACAAAACACAAATCTGATAGAATTAAATGTTTTTGATCACCCTGCTGGTACAAGAGTTTTTGTTGATAAGTACGGGAACTATCAGACCACCGGAAAACTCCAGGTACCCGTGGAAGCAACGAACCTGAATGGTGAAAATATTATGGAGATAATCAAAGATAAAGATACCCTCTCTTATCTTGGCAACAAACCGGGAAAAGATACTAAGCTTAAGGACGGGATCATTCTTAAATTCAAAAGGCCTGATAATTCAGGATCGGCAAAACTGGTTGTTAATGCCAAAAGTTCATTCTGGCTCGATTACGTATTTACCAGGTTTCATGAATTGTTCGGAAAAGAGTATGACTGCTGGGTTGATAAACAGCAAAAAATCTCACCTAAAAAAATGAAAAACTGGATGCTCGAACAAAACATACCACTTTCGGTATTTATCGAAAAAAATGGGAAATGGCATTTTGTCGATTATTATAATATTGTTGGTCCAATGGCAGCAAAAGAGGATATCATGTCATTCGATATTTCGGATATTCATACTGATTATATAAAAATTAAGCTTGAATATGGTACACTTTTCTGGGAAGTAGATTATGCAGCAATCGATTACACGAAAAACATACCTGTAACACAAAGGACAGCACAATTTGAGAGTGCAATCGACAATAATGAAAAAGATGTTAAAAACCTTATAACTGCTTCCGATCTTCTTTATTATGTTATGCCGGAAGTCGGTGATGCAGTTAATATGACATTTGCAGTTCCTGAACCGGTTGACGCTCAACAGACATTTATCCTCCATAGCAAAGGCTTTTATAAGATCCTGTTGAACCTGACGGGAGAACAGCAGAAAAGAGAACTTTTGCCGTTCATGAAAAAAGGGCATTTCACCGAATTCTCCAATGATATTTTTCAGAAGCAGTCTGGAAATACCCGATGATAAGAATTCTGAATAATCTAAATGGTGAAAGTAACTTAACTGTTTTATGATCAGAAGTAATTGTCTGGATTAATTAAATAAAGATCTAAAAATGGTAAATGATTCACAACATTGTACTGTTTGCATCCGAGAATGTGAAACAGGACATAGTTTCTGCCAGAGAAGGGATGAAAACGGATATCTGAAACAGGAGAACAGATTCAATGCTGTTCTGGTAGATAATCTGTTCGACAAACCTATCATGCATTACAGGGAGAATACTAAAGTTCTTTCTATAGGCTCCTGGGGATGCAATTTCAGGTGCCTTGGATGTCAGAATGTAAATTTATCCTGGTCTGTAACAGGTGAGAACCTGGGTTACATGGATATTAAACCGGCTGAAATTGTCAATATGGCTTTGAAAAATGAATGTAAGGGCATTTGCTATACATATAATGAACCTGCCATTCTCCTGGAAACAGTCGAGGGTATAGCTTCTGAAGCTAGAGATAAGGGTTTGTTTAATGTTTTAGTAACTAATTCAACACTCACTGAAAGATCCGTAAAAAGAATCTCAGGTAATATTGATGCAGTTGCTGCAGATATTAAGAGTATGGATGATGATTTTTACTATGATTATTGTGGAGCTGAAGGTATTCCTGATGTAGCTGAAAAGATACTGCACTGCATCAGATCTTTTTATAACACCGGTTGTCATGTTGAAGTCAGGACGAATATTATTCCCGGCCTAAATGAGAGTGAAGAAACTTATCGTGGAATAGCGGCATGGATAAGAGATAATCTAGGTTATAATACACCCTGGCATATAACCCGGTTCTTCCCTGCAAACAAACTGAACCACATTAACCAGACTGCAGCAGAGTCGATGCTTAAAGCACAGAAAATAGGCTTTGATGAAGGTTTGAAATTTGTTCATGTTTACCTCGATAAAGGATGCGACTGTGCAAAAAAATCCTGCCTGGTTAATCAGGAAGAAGTCCCTGAAACAGGTTCAGGTCATTGTTGCTGTAATAATTAAGTGATTATGAGGTTCTTCAATTTATTGATTAACATCCTCTTTCATCTGTTACCTACGAGGGTAATGGACTCCTTCGGAAATGCCTCATTGCCTACTTCGGACCGGTCATTTAAAATTTTTGGCAAAATCAATCCATCTGTTTTTGAATACTATTCCAGGAAAAAAGTACTTTATATGTTTCGGAAGGTCTCCAGAGATGTTCCTGCTTATGGAAAATTTCTACAGACACATAATATCGATCCATTGAATATTAAAAGCATTGATGATTTTAATAATCTGGTACCAGTAACAACCAAAACAAACTATGTTTCCGTTTATTCTTTAACTGAAAGGTGCATTAATGGAGAGTTCCCGCACAGGATATCTCTCGAGGAAAGCTCGGGGACCTCCGGAAAATCTACTTTATGGATAAAATCGGAGGAAGAAGAAGAATATACAATGTCATTAGCGAGAGCTTCGTTTAAATACCTGTACGGCTTCCGGAAAGAGGAAAAGTTCTTTGTGCTGAACTGTTTTATGTTAGGTGGGTGGACAGGTGGTTTAAGGTTTGCTTCAAGGATCGGATCACTGGCCAGCGTAAAAAATATAGGTCCCGATCCGGTTAAAATTACCAGGATTATACAAGACCTCGGATCAGAGTTTACTTATCTGATAAGCGGATACCCTCCTTTTATAATCGAACTCATTGAATTTGGCAAAAAGCTGGATAATTTTAACTGGCAGGATTATCGTATAAATATATTTGCGGGCGGAGAAGGTTTCGTTGAAGAATGGAGGGAGTACGTATCATCCCAGTTGAAAAAAGGAGCACTTATTTTTTCAGATTACGGAGCAATTGACCTGGATGCAGGAATTTCAGTTGAAACACCCTTCAGTATAGCTTTAAGGAAACTTATCAGGGAGGATGATTCCTTACGGAATGAAATTTTTTCATCTGATCGCCAGCCATGTTATATAGGACAGTATTCAAACCAGCAACATTATATCAGAGAGATTAAAAATGTAAACTCAAGAAATGAACTTGAGATTACAGTCATGAATTTAAAATCAGTTTCTCCTACCATAAAATATGTAATAGGAGATGAAGGAGGCAAAATCGGTTTTCATGGTCTCTGCAATATTCTGGAAAGGAGAGGTTATACAATTTCGAAGCTCAAAAACGACTTTAATATATCTGCAATTATCCCTTTCCCGGTTGTATGGCTATTTGGCAGAAATGATGGTACTGTTTCAATCAATGGGGCTCTTATTTCACAAAACGAAATATCCGGAGCGATTATGTCTGACCCTGAACTTACGGCAGTTCTTAATACATTCAAAATGTCGGTAGATAGGTGCCCTGATAATTTTATAAGACTTTTCATTTTTCTGGAAGCCAGAAAAAATGTACAAATAGATGAATTGCTGATCAGAAAAAGCAATGAGGTAATTTTAAACAAGCTGCTCGAATCAAATGAATGTTTCCGGGTAAGCTACAGAAAAGATCCGGTCCTTCACGCACCTGTCATAAATATTATTCCGTTCGGTACAGGATTGTTCTTCCAGAAAGAAGATTTCGTAAAATTCAGGTATACAAAATAAATAATCAGATGCATCAGGAAAAAGTTCAGTATTATTCATGTAAAAAAGCATTTCCGGTATTGTTAAAATTCAGGTTATCGCTTCTTAAGTATCTCATCCGGAAGAAAAAATATCCATTGTTTACCATTAAAGCATCTAACGGAGGTATTCTTAAGACCTACGAAATGCAGAAAAAGATTAAAATGACTAAGTTTGTAAAACACCTGGGTCACTATTATTTTTCCCTGACTTTTCCTCACTGGCCTTCTGACGCGTTTGATAATATGGTTTCCAATGGTGGATTAAACATCACCGCTTCAGGTACCAGCTACAAGAAACAGATTGATACGTTACTTCTTGGCTTAACCAGCAGATGCAAGTATAATTGTGTTCATTGTTACGAGCATTTCAACCTGAATGATATTGACGAAGTTCCTGTCGCCAGGTGGAAGGAGGTTATCAGGAAATTTCAGAAGTCCGGAGTAAGTGTAATCACTTTTTCAGGAGGAGAACCTATGATGAGATACGATGGTCTCCTGGAACTTTTAAAAACAGCCGATCATTCACTCTCAGACTTTCATATTCATACTTCAGGTTATGGTGTGACTCCTGAAAATGCATCAGAGTTAAAAATGGCTGGTTTAAATGCAGCAGGCATAGGGCTCGATGATGTGAATCCTGAGCGGAATGATACCTTCAGAGGGTATAAAGGTGCCCATGAACAGGCTGTAAGAGCTATCAGATGTTTTCAGGATGCAGGGATATTTACCTACGTTAACTTTTGCCCGACAAGAGAAATTATCAGGTCGCGCGATATCATAAAATATCTCGACTTTATGAAGGATCTTAATGTAGGTATTGTCAGGTGGCTGGAACCCAGGCCCTGTGGCAACTTCATGGAAGCATCCGGATCCATTCTTCTCAGTCAGGACGACAAAGAATTCATGACACAACTATATATAAAGTGTAATACTTCTGCAGAATATAAGGATTATCCATTAATATCATATGAAGCGTTTTCTGAGGCGCCAGATAATATGGGTTGTATGATGGGAGGCAATTCCCTGCTTTATATTGATACGGTTGGAAATGTTGAACCATGCGTGTTTCTGCCAGTTACGTTTGGCAATATAATGGAAGAAGATTTAAGTATCATTCTGGATAAAATGAAAAAAGCTGTTCCAGGACCGCTGCATGTAATCTGTCCTTCCATCCTTTTAAATCCGGCTATCAAAAGCAAAGTAGCCAGCGGAATTAAGCCACCTATCCCTTATAATGAATTAACCAGAGAATTCAGCGAACTTATTATCAATTCCTGATGATAAAAGTACTGCTGGTTTTGCAGTACGGTAAATTTAAATGGAAACCCGTTAAATAATCGCTTAGCAGTCCGATGCCAAATTATTTATAATATCCTGTACGATCTTTGTAACGCTCCTGAAATCGATCTTGCCGGTGCTCATCATAGGCAGGTCTTTAATAACAACAAACTGTTTAGGGAGAGCAATAACGGGTAATTCAGTTCCCATCTTTTTAAGGATCTCCGCTTTGTTGACTTCAATATTTACGGTGGCTACTATTGATGCACCCTTTTTCACATCCGACACCTCCACAACGCAGCATGATACTTCCAGGGGAAGGTATTTCTCCAGGGTATTTTCAACCTTGACCAGTGAGATCATTTCGCCACCGATTTTGGTAAATCTCTTAAAACGTCCGGCATGCCACAGGTAATCATCTTCATCGAGGTAGCCCATATCGCCGGTATCGTACCAGCCGTCGAGCACAACTTCAGCAGTAAGCTCAGGGTCATCATAATATCCTTTCATTACAGAATCGCCTTTTACCAGGATCTTTCCGACTTCCCCCGTTTTGCATTCCTTAAGGGTTTCAAAATTCTCAATCTTCACCTGCATGTTCGGAATAACTTTCCCTGTACTTCCCGGCCTGTTGAATTCGGGCGAGTTGACAGATATAACCGGAGATGTCTCTGTAGCTCCATAACCCTCGAGAAGGGTGACGCCATGTTTTTTCAGATACCCTTCGCGCAGGGCATCAGGACATTTATCCGCCCCCGCCACCATCAGTCTGAGAGTTTTAAAATCACCGGGTTCCGATTTATGGAGGTAACCCCAGAAGAAACTTGGCGTGCCAACCATTACTGTCGGCTTTTCTTCGCGCGCTATGGTGCTGATAGTCTGAAAATCAAGCGGATTGGCATAGGTTATCATTGTCATGCCGTAATAAAACGACACCCAGAGGTTTACAGTCAGTCCAAAAATATGGAAGAAGACAAGATTTGCCAGCATGATATCTGATTCATGCAGATCGATATATGCTCCGAAATTTTCAATGTTTGAAATAAAGTTGCGATGGCTCAGCTGTACTGCCTTCGGATCTTTTTCACTGCCGCTGGTAAAAAGGATTGCAGCAGTGTCATTTTCGTCTCCTTTATGAATACGGTTAAGGATCATTTGAACAGGAAGCTTGGTAAGCAGGGCTGCTTTCAGCTTTTCTCCTGTTGTAACACTCTCCATTATATCTTCAATCAGCACCATACCTTCTATAACAGGACATTCAATTTTTTCCAGTAATGCCTTTGAAGTAATGATAGTTTTGAAGTTGCATTTTTTCTGTGCATACCTGGCGTTACTTTCAGCTCCAGTGGAATAGTTTATCATAACGGGTATCCTTCCGCTCATCAATGCCCCTACTGTTGCAAGTGCACAACCGGCAGATGTCGGTATCATTATGCCAATAAACCCTTTATCGTATTTGCTGAATTTTGAAGAAAGGATCAGAGCCCCGATCAAAGCCCTTGAATAGGTAACACTGCTTCCTGTGGTTTTGTCAATAATTGCAGGTTTTTTGGCATGTTTTTTTGCCTTAAGGACAAATTGCTGATGAAGTAACATAGGCTAACCTTTTTAGTTTAAAATGCGTTTTTCTGTCGGACATTATTTGTTGCCTCAGCTTCGAGACGAACGCAAATAAACATAAAAAATCAATTAGTGCATCTGTTTAGAATGTTTTTTAAAGAAATCCCAGATAACTTCACAGGCATTTATATCCCTGCTTGTTTTACCTATTATTCTTTTGCCAAGGTACTGATATCCTCCGGGCCATGTATGACCTCCGCCTTCGATTACATACAGAATAACCTCAGTTTCATTTTTCCCGTTGCCATACATCTCTGATCTTACCCGAGTACCATCATCAGGATCTCTGTCAGGTTCATTTGTTATCAGAGGCGATCCTGAACAATTATCATAATTTGCCCAAAACTTTACACTATTATATGCTGACAGAACTTTCCCGAGTTTTTTCTTTCCAAAGGGACCGGTAACATAACCCCCGTTGAAAGGTACGAGAGGATCATCTGCATTGTTTATTGCAAGAACTGAAACAGGAGAAGAGGGTGAACAGGAATTCAGGATATTCTCAGGGATATCTCCGGCAACCGGAGCTATTGCTGCTATCTTTTCAGACAGCTGGCAGGCAAGACGATAGCACATTATTGCTCCGTTTGACATCCCTGTAACATAAACACGTTTGGGATCGATGTTCAACTTATTGATAAGGTGATCAATAAGATTCGAAATATAACCGGTATCATCAATGTTATCTTCATGAACACGATAGCCTGTTTCTTCTTCTCCTCTTCCATCATTCCAGTGTTTGTCAATTCCATCGGGGTAAACCACAACAAAACCTTCTTCATCCGATAATTTATCGAATCCCCCGTATGTGAGCTTAATCATATTTTTCCCTTTTCCTCCTCCTCCGTGCAGAGCGATTAAAAGTGGTCGTTTTTTACTGATATCAAAGGAATTTGGAATGTGTATCAGTGAAGAGCGGTTAAGCCCTCCTGCATTTATCGAACAGTTGTAGGTTGTTCCCGGTTCGTGAACAGCAAAATTCACAAATAGGAAGGAAGCCAATAAGATAAAAGTTATAACTCGTCTCTTCGAAATATTACAGATCAGCCGGTTATTGATTTTCATATGCTAAAATTATTTCCTCTATTTTGCAGGGGTGGAAAATGGAGGAGCTTTTATATCGAGGTTAACATTCTGAATCAGCTTCATAGCTTCCTTCACCGCCCTTTCAAGCTGGGGATCGCGTCCCTGAGCCAGCGATGCAGCATCCTGTTTTACAGCTATATCAGGAGGAACTCCTTCGTTTTCAGCTATCCACTTGTTATTGACGGGATCAAAAATTGCATTATCCGGAGCAGTTACCATTCCTCCGTCAATAAGCCTGTAATGGACTGATGATTTTACCAGTCCACCCCATGTTCTAGAACCGATCAGTGGACCAACTTTCTGCTGCCTGAAAACCCATGGGAAAAAATCACCGCCCGAACCTGACATTTCATTTATCAGCAGGACCTTTGGGCCAAGGATTCCCGCAGGCAATACCCCGGGCTTTCCATCAGGAACTTCATTTGTATAAGCGGCCCGCAAGGTTCTTTTCATGAGGTCAACCATATAATCGTCGAGCAATCCTCCTCCATTAAAGCGCTCATCAATAACTGCTCCTTTTTTATCCTGCTGTGCAAAGAAATAGCGGTTGAATGATACCAGTCCCTGCATGCTTGTATTTGGGATCCATACATAAGCCAGTTGTCCGTCCGACAGGCTGTCAACAAGGCGTCTGTTATCCTCAACCCAGGCTCTCTGCCGAAGTGCTGTTTCACTTCTTATTGGTTTTACAGTCACCCTCCATGAGCCTTCAAACTGTGGAGCACTGTTAATGTTCAGAACAGTTTGTTCGTCGAGGGTTCCGTCAAGATATAGATAAGGGTCATCACTCCCGGTAATTTCCTTGCCATTGATGCCGACCAGGTAATAACCTTCCTTTATTTTAACACCCGGCTGATCGAGAGGGCTTGTCAGTTCAGGGTTCCAGCTTTGCGTTGTATAGATTCGCTTAATTTTCCAGCGATTTGACTCTGCTACCAGATCTGCACCCAGCAGGCCGACTTTTCCCTTTTCTACCTCAGGATAATCACCTCCCGAAACGAAACTGTGCCCTACTGAAAGCTCCCCGTTCATCTGATCGAGGATCCAGGTAAGATCTGCTCTGTGTTTTATAAAGGGAACAAGAGGAGCATACCGCCTGTAAACAGTATCCCAGTTGCGTCCGTGCATATTCGGATCGTAGAAATAGTCACGTTCATATCTCCATGCTTCCTCAAATATCTGTGTCCATTCTTCCTGCCTGTCCAGTTTCATCTGAAGGGTTACATTCAAAGTCTTTCCTTCATCCCCGGGTTTTGAAGCATCCAGCACCTTCCATGATTTGCCGACTCTGACCAGTAGTTTTTTGCCATCGGCTGATACGGAAACATTACCGGCTCCGCTTGTAAATTCCTTCATCTTCCTGTCCTCGAGAACAAATTTCTGAAGAGTAAGCCCGGGTTTATTCGGGATATTCTCGCCAATAAAAATGGTGCCTTTGGTTCCGTGTAAAATAAAAGCGTAATCTCTTTCGGGAATTGGCAGAGGTATAGTCCTGCGGCCGATATTGTCAAAATCAATCTGAACATTTAGTGTTGTATCGGCTGGTGTTTTTTTTACTTTATCGTTTTTCCTGGTATCAGGTTTCCTGGGTTCCTCCTTTTTTTCAGCAGGTTTCTCTTCGTCGCTGCGCAATATAAACGGCGACGGATCATCCTTTCGGAGATTTATTACATAGCATGCATATTCCGGATTGGCATTCATTGAGCTGGTATTGGCCCATCCTGAAGCTAAGGCCACTTCAGTACTTGCCAGAAAATAGAGATGTTTCCCGTCAAGATCCCAGGCAGGCGAAAAGGCATCTGCAAACAGGTTTGTAACCTGGTGTATGCTGTTATCGTTATGAGACCATATTGTTACTCTTCTGAAATTATTTGGTGCCGTTTTTGCATAGGCCAGCCATTTTGAATCCGGCGACCAGGTAAGACCCATGGCGCCACGTTCAAGATTTATCCCTCCGACATCGATTGTTTTTATATCTCCACTTTCAATGTCAATCACTCTTATCCTGACATCATCATCCGTAAAAGCTATCAGTTTACCATCGGGGGACCAGACAGGATCCCATGCCATTTTTGATATGCCGATAGGAATTTGTCCTGGTTCCGACAGACCGTCCTGAGAAGTAATAATTAAAACATAATTTTTATGTCCTGTATCTGAAAACCATGCAATTTTATCTCCTTTAGGTGACCATACAGGTGCCCGGTCAGCTACACCGCTACTCCTGGTTATGTTCCTGACATCACCCTGCTCTGCGGGCACTGTGAATATCTCTCCGTGCGACTCCATAAGGGCTCTTTTTCCAGTAGGTGATAAAGACGCGTCAGAAATGCTTTCACTTACATCCTCCCATTTGGTCTCAGCCCAGGGAAAATCTCCTGATATATTGATTTCCAGCCTTTTAATCTCATTAGTCCCGGGATCAAGAGTGAACAGTTCTCCATTGCGTTCGAAAGCAAGTTTGTTTTTTCCTGATAACCATTTAATATCAGAACCTTTGAAATGCGTAACCTGATTCAACTCTTTAGTATCCGGTGAGTAGGACCAGATATTTGCTGTCCAGTCGCGGTCGGACAAAAAATAAATATTCTTTCCAACCCATACCGGAAGGATATCTGTTGTATGGTCATTGGGTATAAGTGATTCTGACTGATCATTCAGGTCGAGCAAAGTAAGGGAAGTATTTTGCCCACCCCTGTAATCGCGCCACTCTTTATCCCAGCGATTTATTCTGTCTATTATAATTTTCTTTCCATCGGGTGAAAATGAACCGTTTGTTCCCCATTGCGATGTAAGAAGCACAGATGGTCCGCCTTTAGCCGGAACAAGCCATAAGCGTTCTACTGATGGTTGTGGAAAATCCCTCGAGGTTGAATAAAGTACCTTGCTGCCATCAGGGGTCCATCCCCTGGTGGTGGAAGCTGAAGGGTGCCAGGTAAGGCGTGTAGGGCTGCCTCCTTCTGTTGAGACTACGTAAATACAATCGGTACCTGACCTGTTAGATGTGAAGGCAATAAGTTTTCCGTCAGGTGAGATTTGAGGGTTTCTTTCGACAGCCTGAGTGCTGGTAATACGAAGAACATGCGATCCGTCAATATCCGATATCCATATGTCGCCGCCATAAGTAAAGGCAATATGCGAATCGCTTATTGAAGGCTGCCGCAGTAAACGGGTTTCCTGTGCCGAAGCTGTTACTATCATCAGGGCAAGAAGTATAACCAATACCGGTAATCGTCGGATCATCATGTGATGTACGGTAATAAAATAATTGAACTTATTCATAATTTTCTCAGATTTGATAATAATAGGATGCGAAGCCAAAGCCTGTAAAAATATTTTCTAATATAGGTTTTTATTCCGGAATATTTAAATCAGCAATGAGAAAATTTCCCCGGTATAGCTTGTCAGAATAAGATCCTTACCCTTATTGTATGAGGTATTTTCTTGAGGTCGCGCAATATTACCGTAGGGTCAAGTTCGCTTTCAGTCTCAATGATTACATATCCTATATAAGGGTCAGTCTGCAGGTACTCGGCAGAGATATTAATACCTCTGGTAGAAAAATAGCTGTTTATTTCGCGCAGTACACCAGGAACATTTGCATGTATATGCAAAAATCGCTGCTTGGAGTTATTGGCCTGGAGTGAGATCTCAACGAAATTCACTGCTCCAAGGGTAGAACCTGTATCGCTGTACTTCACAAGTTTTTCAGCTACCTCAAGTCCAATGTTGGCCTGTGCCTCCACGGTGCTGCCTCCGATATGGGGTGTAAGAATTACATTATTAAATTCCTGGAGAATGTTCTCAAAGGGTTCATCGTTGCTGGCAGGTTCTTTGGGAAAAACATCAGCGGCTACCCCGGCCAGGCGCTTCGATCTGAGGCCTGCCGCAACAGCCTTATAATCTACAACATCGCCTCTGGAGGCATTGATAAGGCATGCACCCTCTTTCATGATGGCAACCTGTTCATCAGAGATCATATTCCTTGTTAATTCTGTTGAAGGAACATGAATAGTTACCGTATCTGCTATTTTTAAAAGTTCGTTGAGGCTCGACAAAGGTTTAGCATTACCCAGGCTGAGTTTTTTTTCGATATCGTAATAATAAACATTCATACCCATACTTTCAGCCAGAATGGAAACCTGCGAACCAATATGCCCGTAACCTATTACTCCGATGTTCTTTCCTCTCACCTCCACCGAGTTATTGATAGCTTTCATCCATATTTTATTATGCGCCAGGGCATTACGTTCAGGTATGCCTCGCATAAGCATTATACACTCAGCTATAACCAGTTCCGCAACTGAACGCGTATTTGAAAATGGAGCGTTGAAAACAGGCATACCCAGCATCTCAGCCTCCAGAAGGTCAACCTGGTTGGTACCTATGCTGAAACATCCTATAGTAAATAATTTCGGAGCCTTTTGGAGCAGGCTCTTGCGAAGTTCCGTCCGGCTTCTGATGCCAATAATATGGGTTTGCTTTAACTTTTCTTCCAGTTCGGGACCTGATATGGATCCCTTAAAATATTCAAGATTACTGTAACCGTTTTCTCTGAAGTGCCTGACGGCATTTTCATGTATTCCTTCAAGTAAAAGGACTTTGATCTTACTCTTGTCGAGAGAATGCCTTATAATCATATTCTTAAGACTGTTGTTTAGAAAAAGTGCATAATAACCAAGGTCAGATATATTTTAAAAAGTATCCGAAATGCTCCTGCGGTGAAAATAGTCAAAAAAAATAACACCTGTGATTCTCAATAATTAAAAAAACTTCCTGATAATATAGAGTATAAGTGACAAAATCGCACTAAGCAGGATCATAGTGGTAATCGGGATAAATATTCTTACATTGTCTTTAACGATATTTATGTCACCCGGCAAATGACCAAGCCAGGTTAACCTGTTCCCGGCAAAATAAACTATGACCCCCGCAATAACAATGATGATACCTGCAACAATCAATATTTTGCCGATCTGTTCCATACACTTCACTTATATCCGGACAAATTTAATAATTCTCTGCAAATTACTTAAAGCAACATGAACCAGAAGAAGGGATGTCACTCCATAGACGTTCGATGATTTTTTAACGTGACAACTTTTTGACAGGAAACGACGTTTAAAAGATATTATTTAGCTGCCATGAATAAAATTTGGCTTATTCTATTTGTAATATGGGGCCTGCCACTTACCTTTTACCGCAGCAGGTTTCGTAAGGTGGTGTACCAGACGGATAGCTGGTTAATTAATATTAAACCTGTCTTCCTGAAAGAGATTAAAGCTCTCTTTGGAAATATATATCCCGATAATATTACTTATATTAAGTCCCGAAATTTCTACCGTATGTATTTGTCAATTTATGCCTTGTTATTTACTTGTTATCTTTTTTTTAATTCAGGTCAGGATATGAAAAAAATTGAAGTCGGGAGTAATATTCCTGAATTTACGCTGGCTGATCAGAATGGGAAAATGTTCTCCATCAGTTCTGTAATAGGTAAGAAGAACCTGGTGATCTATTTTTATCCGAAAGATGATAGTCCCGGCTGCACTGCGGAAGCCTGCTCTTTTCGCGACCAGTACGAAGTGTTCAACGAAGCCGATGCATTAATAATAGGCATCAGTGGCCAATCTGTGGAGAGTCATAAAGAATTTTCCGACAAATACCATCTTCGCTATACGCTCCTGAGCGATGAAGGAAATAAAGTACGCTTACTATTTGGTGTGCCTGCAAACTTTCTGGGCCTGATACCAGGCAGGGTTACTTATATTGTTGATAAATCGGGGAAAGTAATTTATATCTTCAACTCACAGACGCAAACTGAAAGGCATGTGGATGAAGCTTTGAGAATACTTAAGGGATTGTAGCAAATTATCTGAATCGCCTGGTATAACATACTTAACTATGGATGTATCAAAAAAATCTTACAGTTTTTCTTTAAAACCATTTCTTAAGATATGGGACTCTAAGATTATTTTACTGGGTTTAATTGATGTTTTGTCTATTTCGATAGTTTTCCAATGCTTATTTTATTTAAACAATCCGGATAAGGGAGGATTCTTTTTTTCAGAAAAACATCTTTTATGGTTATTCCTCTTTATATTGCCCTTCTGGATTTATGTCCTGTACCTTATAAAATTTACCAGAATTCCGACTAAACGTTATAAAGTCCTGTTTTTTGTATATCTGCATTCATCTTTTGTCATTTTTAGCATTCTTATTCTGTATGACTTTGTTTTTAAAGTATCCAGGATACCGAGCATCTTTTTATTTGAATTATCTGTCATTGGATTCCTTTTTCTTCTTCTGGTTCGCATAGTTGTCTATTTGGCATTTAAAAATTTCAGTGCAAAAAGGCATATTCAAAAAAACATTGTAATAATAGGCGATAATTCGTCGCTGCCTTTAATTGAGAGTATTTTCTCAAAGAAGTTGATGGGGTATCATATTGATGTAATTTTCACGGAATCGGGCATGGTGAAAGAAAAAGCTGAGAAATCAACGATTATTCTTCCTGAGAAATACCTGGGAATACTTGATGATTTAATAGAAGTGGATTTGATTGATGAAGTGTTTTACCTGAAGGGCAACCCCGATCCGGGTAAAGTAAGGGAAATACTTATCGCATGCGAATCGTGGGGTGTGACTTTGCTGTTAAACTATAAAGAAAAGGAATTCAGGTTGACTTCAGCCATCAGAAAAAATCTTGCTGATGGAAAGTATCTGAGTTTCATTAATATATCTAATAAATCCTATGCCTTTGCAATAAGAAAGACCCTTGACATTAACCTGGCTCTTCTTGCAATTGTTGTCTTATCGCCTGTATTCATTGTAATAAGTTTATTGATTAAGATCGCATCGCGTGGCCCCGTTATCCTGAAAGAGGAAATTGTAAGAGGCTGGGGTCGTCAGATCAGACTCTATAAATTCAGAACATGTTCTGCAGACTCTGACCGGAGATGGAATGCTCAGGAGCTGAATAATGATGTTAAAATTATTGAATCGCTGATAAATAAAAATTCCAGGAATACAAAAATCGGTAAATTCCTTGTTCAATCAGGAATAAACCGGCTGCCAATGTTATTTAACGTATTAAAAGGAGAGATATCAATTATAGGTCCGACACATCCCCTTCACAGCAAACTTGTAAAACCGCCTGATAAATAGGTTTGTTTGTTTTGAGTCATTCATGCGGGCAAAGCCAGGTAAACAAAAAATCTGATCAGGATAGTATGTATAAATACACAAATGAACTTATTCACGAAAGCAGCCCTTATTTGCTGCAACATGCTCATAACCCTGTTAATTGGTATCCATGGGGGGATAAAGCACTTGACGAAGCACAAAAAGAGAACAAGATGCTTATTATCAGCATAGGTTATTCCGCATGCCACTGGTGCCATGTTATGGAACATGAGAGTTACGAGGATACTACTGTGGCACAGATAATGAATGAAAATTTTATATGCGTAAAGGTGGACAGGGAGGAGAGACCGGATATAGACCAGCTTTATATGAATGCAGCTTACCTGGTAAATGGTAATGGTGGCTGGCCGCTTAATGTTCTGGCTTTACCTGACGGGAAACCTTTTTTTGCCGGCACATATTATCCCAGAGAGACCTGGATCAAAGTCCTGGATTATTTTGTAAACGAATACAAAAAGAATCCTGTAGCACTCAGAAACCAGGCAAAATTGATAACTGAAGGAATAAAATCATCTGATATTATCGATTTTAGCCATAACGAATCTGTTTCGTCCTCAAAAGACATAGATAATATTTTTAGTAACCTGGAATCGCATATTGATTTTAAAAAAGGCGGGATGAATCAGAATGTCAAGTTTCCAATGCCATCAGTGTGGGAATATCTTATGAATTATTATTACCTGGCTAAAAATCGTGATGCATTAAAAGCTGTAGTTTCAACACTGGATAATATGGCTGCAGGAGGTATTTACGACCAGGCAGGAGGTGGTTTTTCGCGATATTCAACTGATGAAAACTGGCATATCCCGCATTTTGAGAAGATGCTTTATGACAATGGCCAGCTGGTAAGCCTGTATTCTCATGCGTGGCAATTAACCAAAAACTCATTATATAAAGACATTGTTTACCAGACAATTGAGTTTATTGACAGGGAGATGACCTCTCCGGAAGGAGGTTTTTATTCGTCGCTCGATGCCGACAGCGAGGGAGAGGAGGGTAAATTTTACGCATGGACATACGGGGAAGTAGTTTCAGTTTTGCATAATGAAGCTCCTCTTTTTATTGATTATTATACTATTACCAGGGCTGGCAACTGGGAGGATGGCAAAAATATTCTTTTCAGAAAGCTGCCGGATGATGAGTTCGCAAAAAAGCATAAAATAAGCCTGGCTGATCTTAATAATACGCTGGCTAAGGACAGGAGGCTGATGATGGAAAGCCGTAATAAAAGAGACAGACCGCCAACAGATGATAAAATATTAACATCGTGGAATGCCATTATGTTAAAAGGTTATGTTGATGCTTACAGGGCATTCGGGGAAGAAAGATTCCTGACTACGGCATTAAGAAGCGCCGATTTTTTAAGCAGAAATGCAATAAAAGGGGATAATGAAATTACCCGTAACTATAAGAATGGCAAATCTTCCATTCCCGGTCTTCTGGATGATTACTCATTTACTATTTCTGCTTTCATAGACCTGTACCAGGCAACATTTGATGAAAAATGGATCTATAAAGCAAATGAACTGGCTAAGTATGCAATACTTCATTTTTCAGACAGTACTTCAGGTATGTTTTTTTATACCCCTGATAATCACTCCGATCTGATTGCCAGGAAAATGGAAATTGGGGATAATGTAATTCCTTCCTCTAATTCGGAAATGGCATCAAATCTTTTTATGCTGGGCAATTTCTTCGACAATGAGTCATTCATTCAAAAGGCGGGACGGATGATGAAAAATGTCCGTGACAAAATACATCAGAATATCTACTCCTTTTCTAACTGGGGTCTTTTGGAATTACATTATATCAAACCGTTGTATGAGGTTGCCATTGTTGGTCCGGAATGGGATCAGATAAGGAAAACAATGGAAAGTAACTATCTTCCTGATGCTGTTTTTCTTGGTGGAAAAGATGAGGGAACACTGAATCTTCTTGAAAATAAGCTGGTCCCGGGTCAGACTACCATTTATGTCTGCTCGAATAAAACCTGTAAACGTCCTGTCACTGAACCTGAAGCTGCAATCAAACAAATCATGATCACCACCACTTCTTCTTTTTAAAGAAGAAAAACATCACTATTGTAAGCATAATAATCAGAGCCCACCATAAAGGATAACCATATCTCCATTCCAGTTCAGGCATAAACCTGAAGTTCATTCCATATACCCCGGCAATAAAGGTGAGAGGTATAAAAATGGCTGCAAAAATTGTCAGCACTTTCATAACCTCATTCATCTTGTTGCTGACTGTTGAAAGGTACAGATCGAGCATGCCGGAAGACATCTCGCGGAATATTTCCAGTGTCTCCGCTACCTGCACCGTGTGATCATAAACATCGCGCAAATAAAGGAATGTATCCTTGCTTATCAGCTCAAAATCGCTTCGTTGGAGGGAGCTAACCACTTCCCGCATTGGCCAAATTGATTTACGAAGGAACATAAGTTCCTGTTTATGATGGTAAATTTTATTGAGTGTTTCCTGGCTTGGAGATTGTAAAAGCTGTTCTTCAGTCTCTTCAATCTGTTCCCCGATGTGTTCCAGTACTGAAAAATAGTGGTCCACCACAGTATCCAATATACCGTACATCAGGTAATCACTGCCAAGCTTTCGAATTTTACCTTTATTACTACGGATACGTTCCCTCAGACCTTCAAGGATATCGCCCTCTTTTTCCTGCAGCGATATGACATAATCTTTGCCGACAAGCAGACTTACCTGCTCTAATTGCAATTCACCGTTGTTCTCTTTCAGATAAGCCATTTTGATTATTACGAAGAGATAATTATCATGCTCTTCAATCTTGGGACGATGAGTTGTATTGGCAATATCTTCCATAACGAGGGGATGAATATTGAAAACTTCTCCAACTTCATGAATGATCTTTTCATCATGCACTCCTGAAATGTTTAGCCATGTTACACTCGGACTATCCTTAAATGGCAGGCTTTCGGAAATACTTCCCAGCTCTTTTTCAGTAAATTCGGTTTCATTATAGTCCAGTACTTGAATTTTGACAGGATGCTCCCGTTTTATTCCAATATATTTGTCTGAACCAGGTACTGATGACGGGTGACCCATTCTTGGAACGAGCCTGGAGATATCGAATCTTCTGAGAAATTTATTTTTCATAATATTGAGATATGTCCCCATATGCCATTCATCCTGACTTTCTTACAATATTAATTTATGATAAAGTCAGTCTGCCGGCTATTTAAAAAAATTATCATCATCTGACTTATCGGAGTCTTTTTCTTCAACCTTTTCCTTTTTTGATGATCCCGATCCCAGATGTGATGCTATCATTCCAATTATCACACCTGCTGACACAGATATCAATATTAACAAAACGCCGGGAGTCTTTACTGACCAGAACCACAGTTTGAGCTCCACTATTTCAGCATTTTGCAAAGCGAAAATAACCAGGAGCAACAAAAGCGCGATAATCGTGATAATTTTAAATCTCATGGCTGATATTTTTTCAAAGGTACAATTTCTGTTTAAAAATCAGATATCAGAATTATTCATCCTGGTTCTTCATGATGACATTCATATTGTTAATGAAAAAACCCTCCTTATTAGTTAAGAAGGGTTTAGATGTGTGTTAAAATATTATAATTTAATAACTAACTACCTTTTGCGTTTAGGATCAGATGTCTCACTCTTTTTTGCTTTAGTGGTCCTGTTACTATTTTTTGTGGTTTTGACCGCTTTATTCGAGCTGCTTCTTCGTTCTTTGGAACTTGCTTTTGCAGGTTTCTGAGTTGTTGAGCGGGTATTGCTATTTCTGACTGCAGGTTTCTGAGTTGTTGAGCGCGTATCACTATTACTGACTGCAGGTTTCTGAGTTGTTGAGCGGGTATTGCTATTTCTGACTGCAGACTGCCGGGTTGTTTTGTGTGTCACAGTGCTTTGATTTGCCGGGCGTTCAGATATTGTTCTGTTATTGCCAGATACAGATGATCTCTGATTTGCCCCGCTGTTTCCAGCCGGTTTCGGATTTGAGTTGGCCCGTTTTGTTATTGTAGTATTAGTTCTCCGGGAAGTAGTAGATCTTGTTGTGGAAGCAGCAGGATTAGCAACTTTTGCATGACCGTTATCCATTCTCCTTGAAGAATTATTACCAGGGTTGCTTCCAGCTGACCTCCTGTTCTGAGAAGGATATGTTTTTCTGTAAGCAGCTTCACCTAGTTTCCTCTGATCAGGATGTGAATACGTACTCTTGTAATAGCCAGACTTAACTTTGTTATAAACATATGGAGAATGTGCACGCCTACTGGTGTAATAATATGTGTTCCAGTTTGTATACCTGTGGTTGTTCGTGCGCCTGTAATATCCGTAGTAGTTATTATACAGGTTATAATGATATCCGTAATAATAATCCCAGTAGTAAGGTTTCCACGGATGCCAGTAAGAAGGGTAATATCCCCAGTACCACCTTGAGCGCCAGACAACATAACTCGGACTGTAGATAAATCTTATCATCGGCCAGGATGCTATAACCAGAGGAGTGGTTGTTACCACGTTCACGGTTCGTCCGTTGACTACTTCATTATTCCCTGTATATCCGGGGTTTGGTGTCTGATTTGCATTGTCAAATCTCGGCTCAATGATATAATTTTGCCCGTAGAGCGCTTCATCTCCTGTGAGCTGGATCTGTACATCTCCGTTGGAAAAACGCTGAACTGTGAATACCGCAACGTCCTGAGTTTCATTCTGACTTATCTGGTCCTGAATTATAATATTATGAACATTTCCATCAACATCATCTATTACTCTTAAGTAATCGACAAGGTTATCTCCATTCAGATCGAGATTATTGATATTGGAATTCGGATCATTAAGGTTTGTCTCAAATTCTTCCAGCGTTTTTGATTCCTGAAACATCTGCATAACAGCGTACAGGTTAAGATTATCGCCAGGCAGTCCGAGGTAGTCACTGGACTGGTCCTGTGCTTTGAGCGCCATACCTGAGGTTAAGAGCGCTGCGAAAAGTGAGATGGTTATTAACTTTTTCATGGTGTTTGTTTTTAAAGAACACGTTGTTCACAATAGCATAAGCAAATGTCGTACCAAATATGAAAAATACTTTCTGACCAGCACCCGGAGAATTTCGCAAAGTGAGAAAAAAAGGGCATCCGGAGCCTTATGATATTATTTTTTTATTGCCTGCCTTCAACCATGATGCAATTATTTCCATTTTTGTTTTCTACTTTTATCATTTACAGGGACCAATGTTTGAGTTGATGGATGAACGAACTTTAAATGTCAGAAAACGAAGAACCTTTCGGTTCGGTCCCGGGAGCCTGGTTACGGCAGCATTTATTGGTCCGGGTACCATAACAACCTGTTCCCTGGCAGGTGCCGGGTTCGGTTATGCACTTTTATGGGGGCTCGTTTTCTCCATCATAGCGACCATCGTGTTGCAGGAGATGTCTGCGCGCCTCGGTATAATTACACGTTCGGGTCTGGGGGAGGCATTGAGGAAACAATTTTCAACACCTTTACCCAGGATAGTCACGACTATCCTGGTAATTTCAGCTATTGGAATTGGTAATGCGGCTTTTGAAACGGGAAATGTACTGGGAGCATCACTGGGATTGCAAACGATTTTTGCTTCCGGAGATATTCCCATCAGGCTATGGGCAATTGTCACAGGTATTTTGGCTTTTTTACTTATGATTATAGGAAGTTATAAGCTTATTGAGAAGGTTTTAATATCTCTTGTAATACTTATGAGCCTCACTTTTCTTACAACAGCAATAATAATTTCGCCTCATTTACCGGAGATACTTGGAGGGATGTTTATTCCGTCAATGCCAAAAGGATCGATACTTACCCTTGTAGGTCTGATAGGAACCACCGTGGTCCCTTACAATCTGTTTCTTCACGCTTCGGCAGTGCATGAAAGGTGGACAGATCCGGAAGATCTGCCTGAAGCAAGGCTTGACATATCTGTTTCTGTTATACTGGGAGGCTTTATTTCCATGGCAATCGTTGTGACATCAGCCGCAGCATTTTTTGGTACGGGAAACAGCATTGTCAATGCTTCCGACCTGGGGATACAGTTGGAGCCTTTGCTCGGAGGATGGGCTAAGTACTGCATAAGTCTCGGACTTTTTGCTGCAGGTGTTTCTTCTGCCATCACCGCACCCCTGGCAGCAGCATATGCCACAACAGGTATATTGGGCTGGCAAAGGGATCTTAAATCGATGCGGTTCAGAATTATCTGGATCTTTATATTACTAACCGGCATGGTCTTCTCTGCCGTCGGTTTCAGTCCTATCAATGCAATTGTTTTTGCCCAGATGGCCAACGGCATATTATTACCTGTTATAGCAATATATCTGTTGTGGGTTATGAACAGTAAAAAGATAATGGGGACAAGTGTCAATACGGTACTTTCTAATATATTTGGAGTAATAGTTGTTCTGATTGCATCAGGGCTGGGACTGAGATCTCTCCTGCATGTATTTGGGATTATTTGAACTTAAATAATATGATTATTGATCTTAACTGCGACCTTGGTGAATATGACGTTTCAGGAAATATTGAAACTGATGAGGCCATAATGCCCTTTATCACTTCTGCCAACATTGCCTGCGGACTGCATGCCGGCAGTCCGCTTATTATGGAGAGAACCATCCGTATGGCAATTAAGCATGGGGTTGGTATTGGAGCTCATCCGGGTTACCCCGACAGAGAAGGATTTGGAAGAAGATCATTGACCCTTACAGATGATGAGCTCAGGGCGTCGATCCTTTACCAGATTGGCGCTTTAAAAGCAATAGCTGAGGCTTCAGGATCCAGGCTGCAGCATGTGAAACCGCACGGCACTCTCTATAACGAAGCTTCGGTTGATCATAAAATGGCGATGGTAATTGCAAAGTCTGTAAAGGAGACAGACCAGTCCCTGATACTTGTCGGACTTTCCGGTTCACAGCTCATAAGAGCTGCCGGCGAGATCGGACTTCCATTCGCCAGTGAGGTATTTGCTGACAGAGCTTATGATGATGACGGTAACCTGGTCTCCAGGAATATTCCAGGATCGGTGTTTTATGACACAGAATTGGTTATTGAAAGAGTAATAAGGATGATAAACGAAAAAGTGATTGAATCTGTCAGCGGAAGAATTATTCCTGTAAGGGCCGATACTATCTGTCTTCATGGGGATAATGAGATGTCGGCTTTTTTTGCCAGAAGACTGTCAGAGGCTCTTCAGGCAAAAGGTATTGGTTTAAAGTCAATGGGAAAAAGATAAGGAGATGTATAAAGATATTCCATGCGGTGATTCGGCATTTATTTTAAAAACCGGTGATGATATTTCGGTCAAGACTAACCTGGCTGTCAGGAAATTATTGTTTTTTTTAGAGAATCAGAATTTTAACGGTGTAGTAGATTTTATACCATCATATAATGAGCTGATGATCTGTTACGATCCGGCAATAATAAGTTATGACAGGCTGTTGTCTAATTTTCGTTCCCTTGAGGCAGACTTTGATAAAATTGAATTACCGGAATCATCCGTTATTCATGTTCCTGTGCTTTATGGAGGCGAAGCCGGCCCGGACCTTCATGAAGTTGCTGTCTTTAGCGGACTATCAGAAGAAGAGGTGATAAAAATCCATTGTTCAGAAAGTTACTATGTTTATATGCTGGGTTTTACACCCGGATTTTGTTATCTGGGAGGGATGGACGAGCGTATTGCGACACCCCGAAAGAAGACTCCACGATTGACAATTCCTGCCGGTGCTGTTGGCATAGCTGACAAACAGACCGGGATCTACCCAATAGAAAGCCCGGGCGGCTGGCAATTAATAGGCAAGACTCCTTTAAGACTTTTCGATCCGGCCGGGAAACCCGAATTCCTTATCAGAGCAGGTGATTTTATGAAATTTATTCCTGTTACTGAGAAGGAATACAAAGATATACTGAACAAAGTTGAGGAGAGGGTTTTCGAGATTACAAAAAGCAAAAAAGTCTGATCATGGCGTCAATAATTATCCAGTCAGCAGGCATGTTGACGACGGTTCAGGACCAGGGGAGATTTGGATACCAGCGTTATGGAATGCCTGTGTCGGGGGCTATGGATATTTTTTCTTATAAACTGGCTAACCTGCTTGTTGGTAATAATGCTCCGGAGGCATGTCTTGAAACCACTATTACAGGTCCCGAAATACTATTCACAGATAAAGGTGCAGTAGCAATCTGCGGAGCTGATATGGGGCCGCTGAAAAACGGGATGCCGGTAAGTATGAATAAAACCATAGAGATAAAAAGCGGAGACAGGTTAAGTTTCACAGGTTTAAAAAACGGATGCAGATGTTATATTGCTTTTGCTGGAGGAATTAATGTCCCACCTGTCATGGGCAGCCGCTCCACTTATCTGAGGGCAAAAATAGGCGGCTTTGGAGGGAGAGCACTTAAGTCCGGTGATGAATTACCACTGGGGGAGAGTGAAAAGAGGATAAGGATCCTGGAGATCCCAGGGAAATTATTGTTGACTTATAAGTCCTCTCAGACCGTCAGGATTTGTCCTGGCCCTGAAATAAGCCGTTTTGGACTGGAGGGGATACAACAACTTCTTACATCAGAGTACATTGTTACCGATCATAGCGACAGGATGGGATACCGCCTTGCAGGCAATTTAATAAAGCATAAATCTTCAAATGCAGATATTATCTCGGCAGGAATATCTGCAGGAACCATTCAGATACCCGGAGATGGCCAGCCTGTGATACTTATGGCAGATCGTCAGACAACCGGAGGTTATTCGCGAATTGCAAATGTTATCAGTGCAGATCTGACCCTGGTGGCCCAGATGATTCCAGGTGACCATATCCGATTCATGGAAATATCCATTGAACAAGCACAGGCGCTTTATATAGCAAGGGAAAAAATGATAATGGAATTGCTTGATAATGCTATATGAATAAATGTCGTCAGTATTATTTAATACATCTTCCCCCTTCGCCCTAAGTCTAGCGTCTAACGTCTAGCGTCAAGTGTCTAGCGTCTAGCGTCAAGTGTCTAGCGTCTAGCGTCTAGCGTCTAGCGTCAAGTGTCTAGCGTCAAGTGTCTAGCGTCTAGCGTCTAGCGTCAAGTGTCTAGCGTCTAGCGTCTAGCGTCAAGTGTCTAGCGTCTAGCGTCTAGCGTCCAGCGTCTAGCGTCTGGTGTCTAGCGTCCAGCGTCTTCAGCCTTATCCCAGCAATTCTTTCACTTTAGCAGAGATCTCCCTGCCGTCAGCCTTTCCTGCCAGCTCTTTCGTGGCAACACCCATCACTTTTCCCATATCAGAAGGTGATTTTGCTCCAACCCGGGAAATAATTTCCTTAAGCACTTTCAGCAGCTCCTCATCATTCATTTTTGCAGGCAGGTATTTCTCAAGAACATCTGCTTCGACTATCTCCTTTTCATACAGGTCGGGGCGATTCTGCTCCTTGTAAATAGCTGCGGATTCCCTTCTCTGTTTAACAAGTTTCTGTATGATCCTGAGTTCTTCCTCACTGGAAAGAACAGAATCTGCGCCTTTTTCTGCGCGGGCAAGGACAAATGCTGTTTTTGCAGCTCTTATTGCCTCAAGGGCTGTTTTATCCTTTGCTTTCATAGCAGTTATCAGGTCTGCGGCAATTTTCACGGAAAGTGACATGATATGAGTTTTAAATTATTCAATAGAAGTTAATAATATCGATATAAAGATAAAGGGTCAGAAGTTAATAATAAAAATTTATCCTTTAATACGAGTTGGGATGTTAATAGTTGTTAAAAGGTTTTTTATAAACAGTGCAAAGTCCTACTTTTGAGGTTTTATAATATAACAGGATATTTTTACATAGAACAGGACAGGACCAGATAATGAAAAGGACACTTATATTTACCGGTATTGGAATTGGATTTGCTTTCATAATTTTATTTGTCTTCAATAAAATTGTATCGAAGAAAAACTCTCCTGATTCTTTTGCGACAGTTAAAAAAGGAGAATTTGAGATAGCAATATCTGCAACCGGTGAATTAATTGCTGAAAATTCAATAGATATTAATGGTCCGGATTTTTCTAGTAGAAGATTTGTCAGGTCGAGGAGCATAAGGATACAGGATCTTATACCTGAAGGAACAGTAGTCAGAAAGGGCGATTATATTGCCACACTTGACAGGAGTGAGCTGGATAACAGTCTGAAAGATCAGACGGAGCAACTTGTAACTCTTTACACCAACCTTGAAATGAAAAAACTTGACACTGCTGTGGTTCAGAGTTCATTACGAGATGATATCAAAAACCAGGAGTTCATAGTTTCAGAAGCTGCCATGACACTCAGGAACTCAAAATACGAAGCTCCCCCGATTATAAGACAGGCAGAAATTACCCTTGATAAATCAAAGCGTGTGCTTGAACAGAAGCGCAGGATCTATAATCTGAATGTAGCACAGAATAAGACGGATATAGCAAATCAGGAGCTTTTCATTTCAAGGATAGAAAGAAGGGCGGAAGACCTGAAAGAGATACTGGCAGGGTTTACCATTACAGCCCCTGACCGGGGAATGGTTATCTATAAAAGAGAGTGGAACGGAACCAAAAGGAAGGTTGGATCATCGATAAATCCTTTCGACAGGGTGGTGGCTACCCTTCCCGATCTCACTTCGATGATCTCCAGAACCTATGTCAATGAGATTGACGAAAGTAAAATCAAACCCGGACAAAAAGTAAATATAACAATAGATGCTTTTCCGACAAAATCCTTTACCGGATCTGTTCTTAATGTTGCAAACATTGGTGAAATACTTTCAAACAGCAACGATAAGGTGTTTGAGGTACGGATTAAGGTAAACGAATCGGATCCTTTACTCAGGCCTTCAATGACAACCGGAAACAAAATTATAATGAAGCTGGTACCTGACGCAGTATATATTCCTACGGAATGTGTGCATGCCGGACTTGACAGCATACCTTTTGTATATACTAAAAACCGAAAGAAACAGATAGTTCTCCTTGGTCAGGCTAACGAAAAGAATATCATTGTTGAGAAGGGGCTGTCTCCCGGAACAAAGGTTTATCTTAATAATCCGGAAAACATTGAAAAATTCAAACTGGCAGGCGAGGAACTGATACCGGTTATAAAGGAGAGAATTGAGGCCAGGATGGCTGAGGCAGAAAAACACACCGGTAAAGTCAGGAAAGATATTTAGACAGGTTCAACATGAATCGTCACGCTGAGGTTCTCGTAGTTTTGTGTCAGTTCATTTTCAATCTTGTCACAATATTTATGTGCATCGCCAACGGACTCATCTTCAGGCATTTCCACATGGATGTCTATAAATCTGTAGTTACCGGCCACACGAGTCCTGAGATCATGGTATCTCACTTCAAGGTGTTTTAATATTTTCTCGAGTTCAACAATCTCATCTTCAGCCCAGGCTGTGTCGAGTAAAGGTGTAAAGGCTCTCCTGAGCAATTGAAATGCTTCAATGACAATAAACAGGGCCACGAGGATAGCTATTACCGGGTCAAACCATTTAATACCTGTAATAATGATAAGACCAAGACCAGCGGCCACACCCAGTGAAGTATAAACATCTGTCTTAAGATGAAGAGCGTCAGCTTCCAGGGCGACCGATTTTGTCTCTCGGGCCACTTTATATAACCTTGCTGAAACAAAAGCATTTACGATAGCTGATACCAGCATTACAATAGACCCGAGGAGAATCGAATCGAGCTCAATTTTATCTCCCAGAAGTTTTTTTGCTGCCTCAACAATGATCCATACAGCAGCAATAAATATAAGCAGTGCTTCTATAACCCCTGATATATTTTCTATTTTTCCATGTCCGTAAGGATGTCTCGAATCGGGCGGGTTGTCAGATATCCTCACTGAAAAAAAAGCTATGACAGCAGCAATGAGATCCATCGATGAATGTATAGCTTCCGAAAGAATGCTTACCGATCCGCTGATAAGTCCGACAACCAGCTTCATCAATATGAGCAGAGTATTAGATATTATTGACAGGCGGGCTATACTGACTTTGGCATTCATGAGGCTATCGCTGTGTTTCAGGAATACTCAAATATAATTAGAAAATATATAGAAGCAAAGATAAACAGCAAAGAAAATTGGACTGACTATTAAATAGTTATCAGTTTATAATTTCTCTTACCAAGCCCTATTTTAGCTCCATGGTCAAGGCCTGATTGCCAGTAAGTATCGGGATGTGCTTTCTCAAATTTATCCTCTCCATGCATGTCGGTCAATGAATGATTGTCGCAGATTCTGCTGCCCGGGAGTGCCGGAGCAGCTTTTACCAGGTCAGCAGAAGCCTGGTCGAGAGCAACCGGATCAAACGAGGCTGCAATAC
>Ga0315536_1000111_pt1 | contig 37415 bp, 36 predicted proteins | sample SalMarSW160230MG_FD_203093 | JGI IMG/M metagenome (GOLD analysis project Ga0315536, IMG submission 203093) | Salt marsh sediment microbial communities from the Plum Island Ecosystem LTER, Massachusetts, United States - Salt Marsh Sediment SW1602-30 ...
CATGTGCCCATCAATCCCTTGTCAGCGACCTGTACCTGATCCTCTTGGGGATCTCGGCAGCCGCGCCGAGCCTCTCCCGCTTGTTCTTCTCATAGTCGGAGAAGTTCCCTTCGAACCAGTGCGTCCTGCTGTCCCCCTCGAAGGCGAGGATGTGTGTAGCTATCCGGTCGAGGAACCACCGGTCGTGGCTGATCACCACGGCGCACCCGCCGAAGTTCTCTAGGGCCTCCTCGAGGGCCCGCATCGTGTTGACGTCGAGGTCGTTCGTCGGCTCGTCGAGCAGTATCACGTTGGCTTCCTCCTGGAGGACCATCGCGAGGTTGACCCTGTTGCGCTCGCCGCCCGAGAGGACGCCGACCTTCTTCGACTGGTCGGAGCCGGAGAAGTTGAAGCGCGCCACGTAGGCGCGTGAGTTCATCTCCCTGCTGCCGAGCATCAGCAGATCCTTGCCGCCGGAGATCTGCTCCCATATGGATTTCTTCGGGTCGAGGTTCTCCCTCGACTGGTCCACATAGGCGAGCTTGACGGTCTCGCCGATCCGGATGCTTCCCGAATCCGGCTTCTTCTGGCCCGTGATCAGCCTGAAGAGTGTCGTCTTGCCCGCGCCGTTCGCTCCGATGACTCCGACGATGCCGCCCGGGGGAAGCTTGAAATCGAGGTCCTCGAAAATGATCCTTCCATCGTATACCTTCGACACCTTATCCGCCTCGATGACGACGTCCCCGAGCCTCGGGCCGGGCGGTATGTAGAGCTCTAGGTCCTTCTGGCGCTTCTCGCTCTCGTCGCTGAGAAGGCTTTCGTACGAGTTGATACGGGCCTTCGACTTGGCCTGCCTCGCCCTGGGCGACATCCTGATCCACTCGAGCTCTCGCTGGAGGGTCTTCTGGCGCTGCGATTCCTGCTTCTCCTCGATCGACAGCCGGGTGCGCTTCTGCTCGAGCCAGGAGGAGTAGTTGCCCTTCCACGGGATCCCCTCGCCGCGGTCAAGCTCGAGGATCCAGCCGGCGACGTTGTCGAGGAAATAGCGGTCGTGGGTCACGGCGATAACAGTGCCGGCGTATGCCTGGAGGTGATGCTCGAGCCACGCGACGGTCTCGGCGTCGAGGTGGTTCGTCGGCTCGTCGAGCAGGAGGATGTCGGGTTTGCGCAGAAGGAGTCGGCACAGGGCCACGCGCCTCTTCTCGCCGCCCGAGATATTCGCGACCTTCATGTCAGGCGGCGGGCAGCGCAGCGCGTCCATCGCCATCTCGAGCCTCGAGTCGAGGTCCCAGGCGTCGAGGTGGTCTATCTTCTCCTGGACCTTTCCCTGTTCCTCGAGAAGGTCCGACATCTCGCTGCCGTCCATGGGCTCGGCGAACTTCGCGCTTATCTCGTTGAACCTCCGCAGGAGCGCGGTCGTCTCGTAGACACCTTCCTCCACGATCTCCCTGACGGTTTTCTCCTCGTCGAGGACCGGCTCCTGCTCGAGAAACCCGATCGTATATCCGGGGGAGGGGAGAGACTCGCCGCTGAAATCCCTGTCGACTCCGGCGAGTATCCGCAGAAGCGAGCTCTTCCCGGAACCGTTTAGTCCGAGCACGCCGATCTTGGCGCCGTAGAAGTACGAGAGAGAGATGTCCTTGAGGACCTGCTTGTTGTTGTGGAACTTGCTCACCCTCATCATCGTGTAGATTATCTTTCTCGGATCGTCGGCCATTCATCCACCTCTTATTGCTGGCTCTCAATATCTTAAATGCGATGGTAGATTATACTCCGTTCGAAGCGGTGGTTACAATCGCTTCGAATATAAAAAAACCGGCTCCGCCAGAGCGGAGCCGGGTCGTTGTTCCATATGCGGAAGTTGATCAGCGTATAAGGATCATCTTCCTCGAGAGCACCGTCTTGCCGGCTCTGAGCCGGTAGAAGTATACACCTGAAGCCGCCTCGCGGCCGTCATCGTAGCGGCCGTTCCAGTCTACGCGGTAGGCGCCCTCCGGCTGGTTCTCGTTCACCAGCACCTTGACCGTGCTTCCCTTTACGTCGAACACGTCGAGCCGCACCCGGCATCTTTCGGGCACGTAGTAACCGATGACCGTATTTGGATTGAACGGGTTAGGCTGGTTCTGATGGAGCTCCAGCGCCATCGCCGGCGTAGTGACGGGGCCCGCCTCGAAGAGAACAGTCTTCTCAGATCCGAGGCTGTATGAGACTCGATAGTAATATGTCGCGCCAGGCCTGCAGTCCCTGTCGATAAAGGTGAAAGAGAGGCCATCCTCGATCAGGCCGTCGGCCGGGATCTCGACGAATTCCGATCCCTGTCCTTCAGCCCTGAAGATGTGGAACTCGACACCTTCGTCGATCTCGGAAAGCATCCAGTCGATCCTGATATCCGTTCCGTCCATCTCCGCCGCGTACTGATAGAGAAGAGTCGCGGTCGGGATGTTTCCAGCCGCGTCTACCCTGTGACTGTAGGCCTTGACGGTGCCGCCGCGGGCGTCCGCCCAGGCTATGAACATGCCATTTGCTCCATCCTCAGAGATCGCCGAGGCATTCTGGATCCCCGAAGCCCCGCATATCCCCTCTCCATCTGCCGTCCAGGCAGGCGCGCCGTCGGTACCGACGTTCTGCGCGTAGACGTCGATGTTCGACGTGCCGTTGCGTTCATCGTCCCACGAGATGAAGGCTCCGCCTGAACCGTTGGGCACTATCCTTACGTTGTTCTGTTCGCCGGCGGCCGCGCACACCACGACACCGTTATAGGTCCACTGGCCGGTGCCGGCCGCGTTGAGTTTCTGCGCGTAGATGTCGGTCGAAGTGCCGCTTCGCCCGTCGAGCCATGTCACGATCGTCTCGCCCGAGCCTATGTGTATGAGCTGGCAATCAGCCTGATCATACATCCAGCCTGAAACGGGAGCGCCGAAGCCCCACTGCAGGGCGCCGGCCGCGTTGACACGCTGGGCGAAGATGTCGAAATCCATCGTGTTACGCATGTCAGACCAGGCCATGACCGCCCCGCCGGAGCCGTCTTCGACCACCTGAACGGCTATCTGATTCTGGCCGCTGTCGCAGACAGGGATGCCGCCCGCCGTCCACTGCGCCGCACCGCTGGCGTTGAGCCTCTGCGCGTAGATATCGTAACCGCCGCTTCGGCGGTCCTCCCAGGCGATTATCGCGCCGCCGGCTCCGTCGGACGCTATCGAGGGGTTCTGCTGATGCTCGGCCTGTGAACAGACCGTAACGCCGTTGACCGTCCACTGAACGGCGCCGTTGGAGGCTATCCTCTGGGCGAAGACCCCGTTGTAGAAATCTCTTCTGTCGTGCCAGGTGATTATAGCGCCGCCCGCGCCATCGGAGACCATTCCTCCGAGGCTGAGGCCTGTCTGAGCCGTGCATATAGCTACTCCGTCGCTCGGCCATTGTATGTAACCGAACATGCTCAGCTTCTGGGCGTAGATATCCAGAGTGCCTCCCGTGCGCGAGTCCTGCCAGGCGACGATCGTCCCGCCGGAGCCGTCAGGTATGATCAGTGGGCTCGACTGTGAATTCGGCGCCGTGCAGCACGGCATGGCGGTAGGATACCATCTGATCTCGCCGTCGGCCGTGACACCCTGCGCGTAGATGTCGGTATTGACGGTGGGACGAGAGTCCCTCCAGGCGATCACGGCGCCGCCCGTTCCGTCGTAAGTGATCGCGGGCGAATCCTGGGCTCCGCTGGCCGTTCCGAGCGGAATGCCGTTATCTGCCCAGTCGGCGTGCAGGGCCGGTACCCCCATGATTCCGGCCAGCACGGCGACTAATACCGTTAACTTCATATATTTCAACACAAAACCCTCCCGGCTGGTGATACTGGAATGCCGGTGGTATTTCGTGCAATTATGGTACCGAATATATACGCCCAAGCGGAAATTTACAGGTTTCGGGGGGGCGGAACCCGCAGGGCGGGAGATCAGTTCTGCCAGACGGCGTGGCCCCTGCGGCGCAGGATGTTCGCCAGCTCTATCTCCATCTCCCCGGCATCCTGATACGAGAGAGGATTATATTCCTCGTAGAGCATCGGGCACAGCCGGAGGCCGTACTCCCGCACGTACCTGTTTGACTTGTGCCCTTCCTTGTGATTCTCGAACCTCTCCTCGGGGGAGAGCCCTGTCATCCCGACGTAATAGCAGGCGCATCCCTCTTCGCAGCCCGGATTGGCCTTTCTGAACCTCGACTCTTTCCAGACTGCCCCGTCGAGCTCTACGACGTAGACGTTGTGATGTTTTCTGCGTGGCATATTTCTCGATCTCCTGTCGTATGCCGATATTACACTATTTTTACTTGGATTCGCCGAAAGAATCCATATATTAGCCGGACAACCGGTTGGCGGGAGTACCCGCAGCACCGGATCTGTATCAAGGCTGAATATGACGAGCGACAGACATAGAGAGCATTAGAAGACATAAGAGACAAAAGAGCAGAAGAGAAAGACGATGAAGATCGCTTATGCAGGACTGAAGCTGCCTGAGGGCAAGGTGAGATTCGAGGACCCCGTGGTCCACGCGCTCGCGGCTAAGTTCGAGCCGAAGAAGGTCACACCTTATTATTTCGAGTTCATCGGGGATGATTTCGAGTCGGCGGATATTGTCGTCGTCGCGCGCGGCAGCGTGCTTGATCTGCTTATATACGACATAGAGAAGATGGAGACCCGCCTGGAGAGAAGCGAAGACGATGAAGAGCGAGCCGTCCTGACGGCAGCCCTGGCCGCCCTGGAGAGCGAGGTCCCGGTATGCGACATGGAACTGGATGAGACCGCGTCCGCTCACATGCGCCAGATAGGGCCACTGAGCCTCAAGCCCGTGCTGCTCGTCGATTCTGACCCGGTCGACGTCCAGCAGATGCTGCCTTTCGCGCTCGAGAAGGCCGGCATGATGTTCTTCTACACGGCAGGTCAACAGGAAGTGCACGCCTGGCTGGTCGGCAGTGGTTTCAACGCGCAGGACTGCGCAGGCAGGATACACACCGACCTCGCTCGCGGGTTCGTAAAGGCGGAGATCGTCTCGGTCGACGACATGCTCCAGTGCCATTCGATGTCGGATGCCCGCAAGCGTGGCCTCAGTCGCCTCGTCGACCGCGACTTCGTCATCCCCTCCGGCACCGTCCTGGAGATCAGGTTCAATATCTAGATCCAGGGTCGACCCGGGGGTCCCTTTTTCAGGTCTTCGATCCCAGGGGCCCAGGCAGGAGCGCCGGCCTGCCCTTTCGGGATGACTTTATGTGACAGGAAATTCACCGCCACCGGTGGCGGTGAAAAATCATCCGGTATCGGGCGTTGACATCCGCCGGCGGTTGAGTGTTCAATATCTCCGTTGAAATGCCCACCGACCGGAAGAAGAAAAAAGTGGCAAGCAAGATAATAATCATCGTTCTGATCATTGTGATCGCCGCGCTGGTCGTAAGACTCATAGCGGGCAGACGCAGGGAAGAGGGAGACACGGAGCATTCGCTACCACCACCCGAGACACTCGACGCGCGCGAGGTGGCGGCGTTCATCGACAGCGAAGCCACCGTCTTCAGGGTGCGGACGACGCGCGACGTCCTTCCCGGCGGATATTCGGCCGCGATGACTCCGCTCCTTGTCGACTGGGAGAAGTCGGACATCTCGGCGGGCGGAGAGATCCTCCTGCTCAACATCAACCATGGGGGCAATCCCGTCTCCGGGATCACCGAGCTGCGTTCGGCGGTAATAAAACCGGACAGCATCAGCAAGGTCCAGTTCATAATGGTCCCTCTCGGCGGGCCTGAGGCGATCGCCCACGGTATGCTCAGGTTCATCTTTGAGCCGGGGGGTGCCGAGTTCGCACGGGGCGACAGGGGAGTGGCCGGCAAGAAGGAGAAGCTCGAGGACCTGATGATCTCATGGGAGGCATGGCGGGCACCGGGCGTCGACTACAAGATGCTGAAAGGGATGGACCCCGGGACGTACGAGCTCAGCTGCCGCGCGTACTCCGGCCCGCAGCGCTTCCTCGAGGACGCCCTGATGAACCGTGACTGGAACATGTACGAGCTGAGGCTTCCAGGCGGGAGGGCCGCTTACAGGGAGCTTCTCATGGTCGCCCTCGCGCTTGGCGACGGGGCTTCGCGAAACTCGATCGTCTGGATGATCGATGCGGCCGAGCGGAAATGGCTGGAAGAGGGGCTCGATTCCGGCCCCGAGCAGAGCGAAGCGGCCGGGATCTGGCTTGCGCTCAAGGAGAGAGCGGGCGCGACGAGCCCGCCTGTCGACGATCCAAGGGCCGATATGACCGGGAAGACCGGATACCAGTCACTGATCCGCTCATGCGCGACGATGGCCCTGTACTCGATAGACCTTACCGTGGCGAGGCTTATCGAGGAGGGGCATCCGCACGAGGGGATGAGGCCGACGCAGAAGCCGGAGATGGTTAACGAGCCGGCCTGGATGGTCGAGCTTGGCAGCGCCGATATAGCAGGCATCCTCAAGAGGACGCCGAAGGCCCTCGCGTACGCGCGGGCGAATCCGACCATAATCCCGGGGAATATCCCGAAGGCGCTCGAGGAAGCCGGGCTTTTTGTGATGGAAGGTGGCAGGCCCTGGCAGAAGCGCTACTCGATGCAGGGGGATACACCCTGGGGCCACAGGTGGCAGCTGCTGATCAGGTAGCGGCCGCTTCAGGTCTGGAGATTGCCGGGCAGTCCCTCCACGAATTCCCTTATCTCGTCTCGTACCCTGCGGTATATAGCAAGCTTCTCTTGCTCGCCGTCGACCTGCGCGGCCAGTGACGGCGGATCGTCGAATCCTGCATGCGCGATTCTGCCCGCGCCGGGGAAGAAGGGGCATGTCTCCCTGGCGTTGTCGCACAGGGTGATGACGTAGTCGAATTCCCGGCCGAGAAATTCCCGCACGTTCTTCGATCGGGCGCCCGATATGTCCACGCCGGCTTCGGCCATGACCTTGACTGCGTATGGATCGAGGCCGTGCGTCTCGGTCCCCGCCGATAAGGCATCGACGTCTTCGCTCCTGAGGTGCCTGGCCCATCCCTCAGCCATCTGGCTTCGGCACGAGTTGCCGGTGCAGAGAAAGAGTATCTTCAGCCTGTCACCCATCGTCTCACGCTTCCTTCCCGCGAGACCCGGCCGTGAGTCAGCGCGCCACCCCGCATCGATACCGTCGCCGGGGCAAGTCCGAGCATCCCGGCTCCCTTAGAATTCTATAAAAAGCCGAATATATTGGTCAGGCTGTAGTAGATCCCCGCGGCGATGAACACGGTGCCGGTTATCCTTCTCGCCCACAACTCGAACGAGGCCAGGTTGTCGTAGGCTTTCCCTATCCGGTTCGCCCCAAAGGCAATAATAAATGCGAAGACCAGCACGGGAAGCCCGGTGCCGATCCCGTAAACTGCGGGCAGCACCACGCCCGACTCATGAGCCACGGCGAGCGTAAGAAGGCTTCCGAAGAAAAGCGCGGCCGAGACGGGGCAGAAAGACAGCGCGAAGAGAATACCGAGAAGCATCGCTCCCCATATGCCCAGCCGGTCGACCCTTCGCCGCGTGCCCTCGCCGACGCCGCCACCGCGTCGGGCGAACGAGATCAGCTCGAGAAGGACCATGCCGATGATGATAAGCAGAGGGCCCAGAGCGAGGTTCATATACTTCTGAAGATAGTGCGAGAGGCGCGGCGCCGACAGGAGGCTCGCGACCAGGAGGGCGCCGAGCACCGTGTACGTCAGGGCTCGACCAACGGTGTAGAGCACTCCGGATGCGAGGACCCTGCGGGGATCGCCGACTCTCCGGCCCGTATAGGATATCGCCGTTATGTTCATCGCCAGCGGGCAGGGGCTGATCGATGTCAGTATTCCCAGCCAGAGCGCTGACGCCGCGGCCGCCGCGAAATGGCCCATCAGGTCCCCTCGTTCATGAACTTCTCAGTCTCGTCCTGGATGTACCTTATATAGGCTTCCCTGTCGCCGACGAGCTCCCAGACGCGGTTGAGGTTCACGAAATCCCTGCGGTTTCCCCCCACTATCCTCTCGAGGACGACCGTCCTCGCGGCAAGCTGGAAGTCGTCGATGAAATGCTCGTTCGCCGCTGTCTCGATGTTCACAGGCAGGAACTCGATCCTGCCCTCCTTGAGCGCCTGGGGGAAACCAGTCTCTATCGCCTCGAGCGCGTACATCTCAATGGTCAGACAGGTCTTGCAGCGGGTGTTGCCGTGGAAATAGTAGGCGATTATCTTCGTATCGCCGCCATCGGCGGATCCTGCCGGTTCAACATTTCCCGCCGTCGATACGGCGGCACTTTCCGCATCCCGTCTTTCCGGCTCGCCCTTCATGAAGAGTGCGATAACGCTCGCGGCGATGAAGACCAGCAGCAGCACGGTCAATATCGTCTTTATTCTCACCACAAGACCTTCCTTTTAACTGAGCATCTCCTTGAGCTCGTCGATCGACGGGACCTTTCCGACGACTCTGACCTCGCCGTCTACGGCGAGCGCCGGCGTCATCATCACCCCGAACTCGAGGATCTCGTTTATCCCGGTGACCTTTTCAACCTCGGCGTCGAGCCCGAGCTCCCTGACTGCGCGCTCCGTCTGCTCGGCGAGGAGCTTGCATTTGGCGCAGCCTGTTCCCAGTATCTGTATTCTCATCTGATTCCTCCGTTGCCTCTACCCGGTCATCCATCCGTAAAGCACTCCGCTCAGAGTCGCCATCACTATGACGAGTGCTACGAACACGAGCGTCTTTTTCGTCCCGATCACGCTGCGGATCACCAGCATGTTCGGCAGGCTCAGCGCCGGGCCCGCGAGAAGAAGAGCCAGCGCGGGGCCATTGCCCATGCCGTTTCCTATCAGCCCCTGGAGTATCGGCACCTCCGTCAGCGTGGCGAAATACATCAGCGCCCCGGCGAACGAGGCGAAGAAGTTCGCTCTGAGCGAGTTGCCGCCGACCGCGCTGCTGATCCACTCCGGCGGCATAAGGCCTTCGTGTCCTACGCGTCCGAGAAGCGCACCGGCGATAAGGACGCCGAAGAGCAGAAGCGGCAGTATCTGCACCACGAATCCCCATGAAGCCGAGAGCCACTCGGAGGGCTCGCCTTTCTCCGACCCGGCAGTGATCGAGATCCCTATCACGGCGGCGGCGAAGGGGATCATCGGCTGTCCGTGGAATATGAGGGCGAGGCCGGCTGTCGCCGTGGCGGTAAGGGCGATCTTCCACCACTTCACTCTGAACCAGGCTATGAGCATGAGGCCGAGGGCGGCGGCCGATATTGCCGTGACGATCCATTTGAAACCGTAAACAGCAGCCCATATGCCCGTCTCTCCGGCCGGCCTTCCCCAGTTTGCGAAGACCAGGATGCTGACCATCGAGGCGAAGTAGAGCCCCGTCTGCCAGAGGGGCCGGCCCGTCTTCGGGTCGGGCATCGCAGCCTGCGCGGCAGCCTTCTTTTTCTCCTCTCCGCGGAATATCAGTTGCATCAGCACTCCGATGATGACGCTGAACAGGACCGCCCCGACGGCGCGGGCGATGCCCATGCTCATTCCGAGGATGCGCGCCGTGAGCACTATGGCGAGGACGTTGATCGCCGGGCCGGAATAGAGGAAGGCGGTGGCCGGGCCGAGGCCTGCGCCCATCCTGTATATCCCGGCAAAGAGAGGGAGGACGGTGCACGAGCAGACGGCCAGGACCGACCCCGAAACAGAAGCCACGCCGTAGGCGAGCACCTTGTTCGCCTTTGCGCCGAGATAACGCATCACCGAAGCCTGGCTGACGAATACCGATATCGCGCCCGCGATGAAGAAGGCGGGTATCAGGCAGAGCAGGACATGCTCGCGCGCATACCATTTCGCCAGCTGGAGCGCCTCGAGCAGCGCGTTGTCGAACCTGCCTGTCCCGACGGGAAGATAGAACAGTGTGATAAATACGGCTGTTATCAGAGCCAGTTTTTTCCATTCGTCACGCAAATGCATGATCATTCGCCCCCGGATGCGCCTTCTATTGATGGTCCTTTACTCACAGAGCCCTCTCTAGCCGCGCTCTAGCATCCTGAGCCGCTCCTCCGCGCCTGACCTGATGACTTTCTCGACGCACTCCATGAAGTTCAGCACGCAGGGGACGCGCAGCCTATAGAAGACCTTCTGCCCGCGCTTCTCGTCCTCGACCAGGCCGGCCTGCTTCATCACGCCGAGATGGCGCGAGATGGTGGAGTAGTCGACGCCCGCCATCTCGACGAACTCGCAGACGCAGCGCTCGCCGCGGCCGAGTTCCTCGGCTATGAGAAGACGGGTCGGGTGTCCCAGGGCCTTCAGGACCCTCGATTTTGCCTCAAGATAGATCTTTCGTTTCTCGTCCATGAGCAACTCTCCTCCAAGGCATATTTGGCATAATAGCAAAATAATATGCCTGGGTCAAGGGCATCTTTCCGGGTCATTATTGCGGCGCTGATGGAGCCGGAAAAGGAACCGGAGAAGAAGCTGTAAAAGAAACAACGGCGGGAAAGGACAGGCTATGATATAATCCGCTCGGGAAAAGGCTAAATCCGCAATTACAGGCGCCTGGTCCGCGAAGGCGCTTCCGCGCGCGCCGGGCCATGGACTGGAACCCTATCGGAGGTGCAATATGGTCCACAGCTATCTGAGGCGTGCCGCCGCTGCCGGCCTGATCTGCACAGCATCTATTCTCATATCCATCCCATTCCCTCTGACCGCCACGACATATATCGGGATGTACGCCGACGAGCCTCACTCGGAATGCTCCTCCTATCCCGTTCCATACCAGCTCGTGTCTTTCTGGGTATGGGTCCTGCCGGGAGAGGACGGGATGCTCTGTGTCGATTACGGGATCACCGTGCCTTCCAACGTCATCCAGGCCGCGACCATCATCAATCCCGAGGCGGGCAACCAGATCGGCGACGCCTTGGTCCGACCCGGCGTTACAGTATGCTTCCCGGCATGCAGGACCGGATGGGTATGGACGCATCAGCTGCAGTGCCTCGTGACCGATGCCGCGCCGTCGATGATCACGCTCGACCCTCACGGCGATTACGGCATACTTCGCTCGACGACCTGCGTCGAACCGGGGTATCCCGTCGAGGAGATGAGGAAGGTCAACGACCTGTTTCTCAACCAGGAATGCTGCCTCGCGACGCGTGAATCGAGCTGGGGCGCCATCAAGTCGCTGATGAGATGACCGCGTGATGGGCAATCCCGTGAAATATCCCGCAGGCGGGGGTGGCTGGAGCGAGGGCGACCGCGCGATCGCGCATATAGACATGGACGCCTTCTTCGCCTCGGTCGAGATCCTCGATTTCCCTGAGCTCAAGGGACTGCCGGTCGTCGTGGGTGGAGACTCCGACAGGGGCGTCGTCGCCGCGGCGAGCTACGAGGCCAGAAAATACGGGATACACTCGGCGATGCCGATCTTCCGCGCGAGGCGCCTCTGCGGCAGCCTGGTCATAAGGCCCGGAAGGATGGCCCGGTACGTCGAGCTCTCCCGCGAGGTGATGAAGGTCCTTCACCGGTTCTCGCCGCTGGTCCAGCAGATCTCGATCGACGAGGCCTACATCGACCTTTCAGGCACTGAGAAACTCTTCGGCAGGCCTTCCGCCACCGTCAGGGCGGTCAAGGAAGACATTCTGTCCGCTACCTACCTGACCTGCTCGATCGGCCTGTCGTCGAGCAAGCTGATAGCCAAGGTCGCTTCCGACATGAACAAGCCGGACGGGATCACGATCGTTCCGCCATCCCGCGTTATGGAGTTCCTCGGTGCCCTTCCCGTCGGATCGATCCCGGGCATAGGGAAAAAGAGCGAGGAGCAGCTCAGGCTTCTCGGAGTGAGCGTCGTCGGTGACCTGTCCCGGTACGATCCCGGATACCTCGAGGAAAGGTTCGGAAAGTTCGGGCGGCGTCTTGCGGCCATAGCGGAGGGGAAGGTCCATTCCGAGCTCGTCCCGTGGTCACAGCCCAGGTCGGTGAGCAACGAGCTGACGATGCCTCAGGACACCGCCGATATAAGGACTCTCGAGAAGTACCTGCTGGGCCTTTCAGACAAGGTCGGACGGCGCCTTCGCGAGCAGGGGCTTAAGGGAAGGACCGTAGTGCTCAAGGTCAAGACTCACCGGCATCGGCTGATCACGAGGAGCTCGACGCTCGAAAGGCCAGTCAGCAGGGGGAAGACGATATACGAAGAGGCACGCAGGCTGCTCGAGGAATACGGAGTCCCTGTAAGTCTTCGCCTGATAGGAGTGGGCGTCTCGGGACTCGAGCCCGAGAGCGGAGACGGCCAGTTCGCCATGTTCGAGGGATCCTCTCCCGACGAGGAGAAGTGGGACAGGGTCGAGCGGGCCGTCGACTCGATCCTCGACAGGTTCGGGCGCGGGTCCGTGCGTAAAGGCAGGCAGCTGGAGTAGTGCCTTCGGATGAGCTATCTCCCGGATCGATCCGGGTCCAGCCGCCGCGTCTCGCTCACCGGCTCGCCCGTTCTTTTCCGGCGCCTGGAGGGTATCTCTCGAGCAGCTTCTGGACCGAGTTGGTGATCTGCTCGTTCAGCCTGCTGCGGTCCGCGAGCACGTCGGTCGCCCAGCCTCTCCAGAGCAGCTGTTTCTGCTCGCGATCGACCATGTCGAGTATCAGGGTCCCTTCCTTGTACTCGTAGACGTTCGTCCAGGGATACCAGTATCCGTAGTAGTTGGTGATATCGATCCTGTTTCTCGTGGTGAAATAGTATGCCACCAGGAAGTCAGGGTCGCCCTCTTCGAGTTTTACGAAACCCTTCCTTGCCAGCTCCGCGTTGACCGCGTTCTTGACATGGCTCTCGATCAGGGGATCGTTCATCAGCGGGTTGTCCCCCGTGCCCTTGACGTGAGGGATCCACCTGTACGTGGTGTACTTCGAGAAGTCGGCCTCGCGGTCGTAATCCGTTTCGATCTGCACTGTCGAGCAGCCTGTCATGAGGATCATTGCGGCTAGCGCGAGCAGTGCGGCTGATCTTTTCATGTCTGACCTCCGGTTCCCAGGGGATGACAGGAAGAATATAACACGTGAGGGGGTCTCCGTTCAATGATGTTGCTGCCCGGCGGAGGCTGCGCGATCAGGCTGCGCAGGAGCTGTCATTTCAATATCAGATTGAATGCATGTTTTGAACAAGGTATTATCGCCTGGTGGATGCGACCGGGCAGGCATGAAGTGAAGGGCCGGGACAGCGACTGATGGCAGATATCCTGAGAAACTCTGTGATGATAACCGGCTTCGTCTTCGTGATGATGCTCGTGATCGAGTATGTGAACGTCGTCACGAGAGGGAGCTGGAGCAGGAAGCTCGCCCGCAACAGGGCGGGGCAGTACGTCCTCGCCGCCGTGCTCGGCGCTCTGCCCGGGTGCCTCGGTCCGTTCGCGATAGTGGCGATGTTCTCCCACAGGGTCGTCGGGCTCGGCGCGGTGATAACGGCGATGATCGCGACCAGCGGCGACGAGACCTTCTTCATGCTGGCGCTCATCCCGAAGCAGACCCTGATGCTGATCCCGGTCCTGATGGCGACCGGCATCGTCGCGGGGATGCTGACAGACTCGCTCTCGGGCAGGGTGCGTTTTCTCGAGAATGTCCAGTGCGACGGGCTCGTGGTCCACGAGGGGCACGAGGATAGCTATCTGCCGCGAGGCAGAATGGTTAAGCAGTGGCGAAACTGCACTCCAGCACGCGGGATACTGGCCATCGTCCTCATACTCCTGCTGGGCGCCGTAATAACGGGCCAGCTCTCCGATCACGGTAACGGCTCCGGGATCCTGGGCGAGCCCGGGACTGAAAATATCGAGCGGATAACGGAGGATATAGAGGGCCAGGATCATGATCCGGACCGCGCCGTCCACGACGAGTGGGACTGGATACGGATCACCCTGCTGGTCACCTCGCTGCTGGCTCTGTTCATCGTCGCGACCGTCCCCGACCATTTCCTCGACGAGCACCTGTGGCGACACATCGCGATCCGTCACGTCCCGCGGATATTCCTCTGGACCTTCGGGGCCCTGCTGGTGATGCACCTTCTGACGTCCAACCTCGACATCGATCTCGTGGGGCTGGTGACCAGGGGACAGTGGTTCGTGCTGCTGGCGGCCTGCCTGGTCGGGCTGATCCCGCAATCGGGCCCGCACCTGATATTCGTGACCCTCTTCGCCGCCGGTTATATACCGATCAGCGTATTGCTCGCGAATTCGATCGTGCAGGACGGTCACGGTATGCTGCCCGTGCTCGCCTATTCTAGGCGCGTCTTCATATTGATCAAGGCGATCAATCTCCTGTTCGGCCTGCTCGTCGGGGCCGCGGCGATGGCCGCGGGTGTCTAGGCGGGGCCGCTCACAGTCGAAAGGAAACGATGTCCGAAGAAGTCTTCGACCGGATTGTGACGCACAGCGATTTCGACGGGATCGTCTCGGCGGCGATCTGCTCCCTGGCGACCGGGTGCGACAGGGTCATATTCACGGGGCCCAACTCGATCGCGCGCGCCGAGATATCGGTCGGCCCTTCCGATATCGTCTGCGACCTTCCCTATCCGCTCGACTGCGGGATGTGGTTCGATCACCATCCGGGCAATCTCGAAGCTGTAAGGCTCAGGGGGATAGATCCGGCGGGCATCCCGGGCAGGTTCGACGAGAAACCCTCGTGCGCGAGGGTCGTGCTCGAGTACTTCACGGAGGAAGGGCTGGATCTTCCTGCGCACATCGCGGAGACGGTGGACGAGGCGGACATGATCGACTCGTTCGACTACCGCAGCGTCGCCGAGTGGAGGGAGGAGACTCCCGGAAAGCTCGTCGACATGAGCATCAAGTCGGATTTCCGCGATTTTCGCGAGCAGACGAGGTTCCTTCAGCGCCTCACCGAGATGGTCGCGCGGATGCCGCTCCCGGAGATCGCCTCGGACGGGGAGGTCGCCTCCAGGATCGAGAGTTACAGGGCCGGCGAGGAGAAGATGGTCAAGCTGATCGAGGACTCGGTCTCATTCCTCGACGAGGACGCCGGTCACGAACTGATAATCATGGATTTCACGCACCACAAGCGGAAGCCTCGCGTGATCCGCAACCTCGCCTACATGCTCTATCCCGAGGCGCTCGGCGCGATGACGATAAACTCGCTCTTTCAGCGCGGAACCAAGACGAACGACATAAGCATCACGATATCGCTCTCGATGAACATGACCGGGCACGATCACGGGAAGGACATGGGCGAGATCGTTCGCTCGCTCGACATCGGCGACGGCCACGCCGGCGCCGCGGCCGGCACGGTCCACTGTTCGTCAAAGGAGCAGATGCTCCGGGAGAAGAAGCGCGTCATCGCGGAGATCTGGTCGATGTGGAAAGCGATGCCTGCCGGCTGAACCCGCGTCCTGTATTGAAAAAGACGCCGGTCACCTGATCTCCCATTGCTCGAAGACATAGTCGGCTATCTGCTCCACCTGGCCGTGGTCGAAATACCACAGAGGGAACCCGAAGTGGAAGCTCTCGCCGAGATTCGACCCGAAATCGTCGCACCAGTCTCCGGGCAGCTCGAGAGCGACGGCAGCGCCGTTCAGAGGAGAGAGGGAATTTCGCGACCTCATCCTGTACATGGGGATGAAGCATTCCTGCGAGTAATAGATCCCGCGATACTCCATGTAGTATTGAGGGTCGTAGGCCTCGACCATGTAAAATCCCCTGACATACGGGTCCCAGAACATCCCCGGCGCGGTGACATACTCGGACAGCCGCAGCGTGTCGGGAAGGCCGTACCCGCAGCTGGTCTTCATCGCGAACATCATCGCGTCCCTGTCGAGGCTTCTGACGACCCCGGCAGGCATGTCATCCGTGAAATAGGCGCTCACCTTGTCGATGACAGAGACGCGGTACTCGCTGTAGGCCATCGAATACCTGCCGGCCCTGTTGCCCGCCGGCCCGCCACCGAGGTCGTCCAGTATCGATGCGGGCGGGCGTGTCTGCGGGGAAAACGTGGCGCCGAGCAGGCTGCTGTTTCTGTCCCCCCTGCCGCAGGTCAGCACATTTCCGCCGGCATCCATGTACAGGGCGAGAGTGTTCGGCCTGAACAATGGCGATGGAACCGGTTCCGGAGAGAATCTTATCGTCCTGTTCCATGCGTTTTCTTCGAGGTTGTCGCTCGTCCAGATCACGTGGCTGTAGTCGGCAAGCACGTCAAGCGGCAGCGGGCTGTCCGCGTATGACGGCCCCCTGTAAAGCTCGTCCGCGGGACAGATATCGCGGACCGCGTCGAAACCCGGCGCTCTCGAGCATATAGATTCCCAGAAAGCGTCGTGCTCCGACTCGGAGGGAAGAATACGGTTAGGAGACACGTTCGGGTCCAGCAGGAAGTCGTCTATAAGAAGAAGATCCCTGCCCATCGGGAACGGTATCACTTCGATCTCGATCCGCGCTCGCGTGATATTTCCTGCTTCGTCCCGCGCCTCGATGTAGAAGACGTGGACCCCGGAACTGAAGCGCTTTTCCCAGTAAGTCCTCACGCGGTCGCTCCAGCCGTACCATTCATCGTCGTCCCCCAGGTTCTGTATGTCCCAGCCGCACCTGTACTCTACCGGGCCGAACCAGGAGTAGGAATTCGTCCCTTCCCAGACGAACCAGAGCCCCGCAAGCGGAGGCACGTGGATCGGAGCCGGCCTCATGTCCGAGCCGATGAAACTGGCCGCCCCGAGGTTCTTGCCGAAGACGGACAGGATCGGATTGGACGTCACGACGAGGAACTGTCTCGCGTTCAGATCGCGGCTGAAGGCCTCCGTCACTTTTCCACAGCTGTCCATCGCCTGGACAGCGAACATGTATTTCCGTCGCTCGTCCAGCGGAATGTCGCTTCCGAAAGTGACCGAACGGCCCTCCGGACTGATCGCCTCCCAATCGGTCCAGAGGTCCTCGAACAGTTCCGGGTGCGCGTTGAGCGTGTCTATGCCGCTCTCGGGCAGGGGGATCTCGGTCATCAGGTGGCGTGTGCGGGCGATCATATCCCCCGGAGCTCCAGCAAACGTAAACGTGATCCTCCGTGGATAAAAGTCGCCGTCGCCGGTCGAGGGCACGGTGATCTCGACTGACGGGAGCTCCTCCGGACAGACAGGATTTGCGGGGCCGTCATCGTCATCATCGTCCGGCGCTACTACGTCCTCATCGGTGCAGCCCGCCAGGACAAGGCACGCGGCCGCGAAGATGATGAAAAGGGGTATGAAGATATGCCTCGGGAAAATTTCATCGAGAAAGGTGGCGCGGGCTCTCCGTACCGGAACTCCATAAAAGCGCGCGGTTCTCATCTCGGTCTCTCCTTCCCGGTATCGGCGAGGCGGACGCGGAGAGCGTGAGCGGTCAGTGGTCTGTGGGAATTTCAGTATTGAGTGACCCCTCACTCGAAAAATAACCGCCAGGAAGCGTTCGAGCAAGACGAATTGCGGCGGCTTCAGGAGGGCCCGGCCTTCCTCGCGTATATCATGTAGTGGAAGTTATGGTAACGGCGGACCCGGTCGCTCGAGGAAAGCTTTCCGTAAAGCGAAAGGCCGGCCCTTCCCGTGTTCGGGTACGATCTGAGAGGAAGGGCCTCGATTGCCCCGAACCCCGCTTCCTCGAGCAGGCGCATCGATCCGAATACGTCTGTGGGGAACTCGTACGGTGCCGGCCTTTGCCTCGATCGCCTCATCCTGTGCCAGCCGTCGCGCACCGCGCCGTGCAGCCGCCGCGGCATCGCCTTGGACTTCCAGAACTGGGTCAGTCCCCAGGCGTTGATGTCCTCGAGAAAGAGCATCCCGCCAGGCCGGAGGATCCTCGCGAAGGATTTGAATATCGCGGCGAGCCTGTCCGGCTCGTGATGGATCAGGTCGATGCAGCAGACCGCGTCGAAGGCGCCGTCCCGGAAGGGGAGCGCCTGGACCGCGCCGGCGACGTTCAGCGCCGAGCCGTGCCCGTCGCGCAGCTTCTCCAGCAGGGAGCACATCAGGTCGAAGGCGACGAGTGTGTTTCCCTCTTGCAGCCCGAGGAACTCGGTGTCGACACCGCAGCCTACGTTGACGATAGTCTTGCCGGTCCCCGCCTTTTCCCGCACGAAATCCCAGTATTCCTTTTTCGAAAGCTCCCACTGCTTCTCGGAGATGGCGTCCTTCTCCGAGGCGGGCGCTTCGGCCATCAGCCGGCCGAGCTTCTCCTCTTCGGCGAGGTGCTCGAGGTCGATCCCCTCGGGCATCAGCACGGGGATGCCGCCGCGTATCTCGTACTGCGTCCCGCACGAGAAGCAGGTCAGCATGCGGTCCCCCGGGCCCAGCTCCCCGAGGCAGCGGGGGCAGGCGAGCAGTCCGAGCAGCCTGTCGTCTATTCCTTGCGCCATGAGCGTTCACCCTTCATCGTTCCATTATAGACGATGGAGCGTATTCTTGACAGCGGCTTTCGACCGTGATAGCGTCTGCAGTCCGGACATCGACTCACCGGCCCGGCCCGGGCCAAAGTCTACTGGAGGCTCGCGAATGGATATCAAGGCGATTCAGAACGCTCTCAGGGAAAAGGGGATCGACGGCTGGCTGCTCTACGATTTCCACAACCGCGACCACCTCGCGTACAGGATCCTCGATATGGATTTCGAGAAGATGACGTCGCGCCGGTGGTTCTACTTCATACCGGTCAAGGGCGAGCCGGTCAGGCTCTGCCACCGTGTCGAGCCGAAGAAGCTCGATTCGCTGCCGGGGAAGCTCGTCTACTACCACCCCTGGGTCGAACTCCACGCGAAGCTCAGGGAGATACTCGGCGAGCCGAAGTCGATCGCGATGCAGTACTCTCCCATGTGCAACATCCCGTACACGTCGATCGTCGACGGCGGGACTATCGAACTGATCCGCTCCTTCGGGCACGAGGTCGTTTCCTCGGCCGACCTGGTCCAGCTCTTCGAGGCGATTATAGACGAGAAGGGGTACCAGAGCCACCTGAAGGCGTGCGACATCATCCAGAAGATCAAGGACGAGGCCTTCTCGAAGATCGGCGATGCCATGAAGAAGGGGGAGAAGCTCACTGAACACGACGTCGCGCAGTTTATCCTGCGGCGGTTCGACGAGGAGGGCATCGATCCAGGCCATGACATCCCTATCGTCGGGATCAACGACCACCCCGCAAACCCTCACTTCGAGCCGAAGGAGGAGGGCTCGTACGAGTTCAAGAAGGGGGACATGGTCCTTATCGATCTGTGGGGAAGGCTCAAGGAGCCCGGCTCGATATACTACGACATCACGTGGTGCGGATACATCGGGGACGAACCGCCGGAGAAATACCAGGAGATCTTCCACACGGTGCGTGACGCCCGAATCGCCGCGGTCGACTTCGTCCGCAAGGCCTTCGCCGAGGGGCGCCCTGTCTACGGCTGGGAGGTCGACGACGCGTGCAGGAACGTCGTGAAGGAGCGCGGGTTCGGCGACTACTTCATCCACCGCACGGGACACTCGATAGGCGAGGAGGTCCACGGCAACGGCGTGAACATCGACAACCTCGAGACGAAGGACGAGCGGCAGCTCGTCCCCGGCATCTGTTTTTCGATAGAGCCGGGGATCTACCTCGAAGGAGAGATGGCTGCGCGCAGCGAGATAGACTGCTTTATCACGCTGGACGGAGAGGTAGTAGTGGCGGGGGAGGAGCAGATGGAGCTGATAAAGATCGACGCGGGCTGACCCGTGTCACGCCTGACCGGATCCTCGGATCGAGATCAAAAGGGCCGGCTGCCTGAGCAGCCGGCCCTTTCCTGTGACCCCTTGTCGCGCTGACCCCGTTGAATGTCACGCCCCGCCGTCGACCTTCCTGACCGCCGTGCGGATGAGGAAGAAGCAGAGCACCGCGAAGACGAGGAACCCGAACCAGCTCGAATCGGTCAGGCTCCGAAGGATCCTCGGCCCTATCGCCAGGACCTTGTCGAATTCGAACCCGGTGAGGATCGCGTAGGTAAGCCCTCCGATGGCTCCGCCCGCGATCAGGCCGCTCGCGAAGAGCATTCCCGGCCCGGACTCGTCCTCGGCCGTCCTGCCGCGGGTGCTCCATTTCTCTACCGCCCATTTCAGTGCGCCGCCTACGAATATCGGCGATGATATCGACAGGGGGAGGTAGACGCCCACCGCGAACGCGAGCGCCTTCACGCCGCAGAGCTCCATCCCGACCGTAAGGCATATACCCATCATGATAAGGACCCACGGCAGGCGCCTGTTGAGCACCCCGTCTATCACCGTGGCCATCAGCCTTGCCTGGGGAGCGGGAAGCTTCGCTGAGCCGATGCCTACCTCGAACCGCAGGATGTTGTCAGGGTCGGTCTTGTCGACGTAGTACTTCTCGCCCGCGCCGGGGATCATGAAGACATTCCAGGTAGTGTCTTTGTACTCGAGAGTCCTTTCCATCACCGCTTCCTTCGGCATCACGAAGGTATTCGGGTCCATCGTCATCTCCGAGGTAAAAGCGTTGTTAAGCGTTATCAGTGTGAACCCGACGAGGAATATCGACGTGAAGGCGCCGATGATATACCCGTATTCCTGTTTCTTGGGCGTCGCGCCGAGCAGGTACCCGGTCTTGAGGGCCTGCGCAACGTTCCCCGCGTTGGAGGCGCAGATGCAGACGACCGCGCCGACCATCAGGGCCACGGCCGTATATACGCCGCCGGTCCAGCCGACCGCGAGGAATATCAGCGAGGTCGCCATTAGTGTCGCTATCGTCATCCCGGACGTCGGGTTGGATGAGACCCCGATCTCACCGACGAGCCTCGACGAGACGGTGGCGAAGAAGAACCCGAAAACGACGATCAACAGTGTAGCGATCAGGTTGCCGAAGTAGTGTCCCGGATTGATGACAACGTTGAGAAGCAGGTAGATCAGAAGCGCGGCGACCGCTATCCCTATGAACACGAAAGAGATCGGCAGGTCCTGCGAGATCCTGCTCTTCGATTTTTCCATGTCTTTATCGCCGCGCATCTCGGCCCACGAGTCCCTGAACGAATGGATGATCGTCGGCATCGCCTTGGCGAGGTTGATCACGCCGCCGGCGACCACCGCGCCCGCGCCGATGTAACGTACGTACTGGGTCCAGAGGAGGGAGTAGTTGGTGATCTGGCCTATGGTCGTGTTGACTATCTCGCCGCCGGCGTCGTAAGAGATCGGCATCGCGCTCCCGAAGAACTTTATCATCGGGATGATGAGCATCCACGAGATGAAACCTCCGGCGACCATTATTCCAGCCACGCGCGGCCCGATGATGTAGCCCACGCCGAGGAGTTCCGGGGAGACCTCTATGTTCATAGTCGAACCGTTGTAGAAGCGGGGGTTCCAGGTCGGCACCTCTTTCCAGAAGCGGCCGACCGTCATGAGTATCTTGTAGAGGAACCCCAGGCCCGCTCCCATGAAGACCGATTTCGCGTGAGAGCCCCCCTTTTCACCGCTCTTTATCACTTCGGCGCAGGCGATCCCCTCGGGGTACGGGAGCACGCCGTGTTCGCGCTCTATGAGGTAGCGCCTCAGCGGGATTAGGAAGCAGACACCAAGCGAACCACCGGCCAGCGCCACTACGAAAGCCTTGCTGATATCCAGCGTGAATCCGAGGAAGATAAGGGCGGGAAGAGTAAAGATGATCCCCGCGGCGATCGATTCGCCCGCCGCCCCCGTGGTCTGGACCGTTGCTATCTCGAGCACCGACGCCTTCCGGGCCGCGCCCGCGAACACCGCCATCGCGATGATCGAGATCGGAATGTTCACCGCCACTGTCAGACCGGCCTTAAGGCCGAGGTAGACCGTGACCGCGCTGAACAGCAGTCCCAGAAGCGCCCCCAGGATCACCGCCCGCCACGACAGCTCGGGCAGGTACTGATCGGCTGGGACGTATGGCCTGAACTCCTTGCTCGTGTCGTTCATCTGCAGCATCGCCTCCTTATTGTTGCGGTTCGGTCGATAGTCGCATATAAAAACGGGGTTAATCAATATTGAATTGCCGGGGCCGAAGGATTAGGATTCTCGCGGTGGAAGAAAGCACACGGGACGGGAGAGTCGGATGTCGATAGCGGAAAATTACAGAAGGGTGCAGGGCAGGGTCTCCGAGGCGGCTCTGAAGGCGGGCCGCGACCCGTCGGATATCACGATCGTCGCGGTCACAAAGACTCACCCCGCCGCGACGGTGGAGGAAGCGCTCGCCGCCGGAGTGACAGACGTCGGCGAGAACCGCGTCCAGGAGTTCCTGTCGAAGGCGCGGGACGTGACCTCGCCTTGCCGCTGGCACCTGGTAGGGCACCTACAGACAAACAAGGTCAACAAGGTCATCGGCAGGTTTGCGATGATCCATTCGATAGATTCGCTTGATCTGGCCGAAAAGATCAGCGCCGCCGGCGAGCGAGAGGGGGTAACGACCGACATCCTCGTCGAGGTCAACACCAGCGGCGAGGAGTCGAAGTACGGCCTGGAGGCAGAAGGCGCGCTCGAGGTCTGCGCTGCGATCGCGGGCCTGCCGGCTATCAGCCTCAGGGGGCTGATGACCGTCGGCCCGTGGGTAGACGATGCCGCTGTCCTCTCGAAGGCTTTTGCGTCGCTGCGCCTCCTGGGCGAAAAGATCGGGGAGGCGGGAATAAGCGGAATATCGATGGAGCATCTCTCGATGGGGATGACTGACGATTTCGAGATCGCGATCGCAGAAGGATCGACGATCGTGAGACTGGGAAGAGTGATATTCGGTGAGCGGCGGCCGTAATACGGAGCGTGGAGGCTGTGGCAGAAAAACGGCCATGATGCCGGCAGAGCGGCCGGAAGGGATTCGGGCTCGCCTTCCGGGCGTGTACGGACTTGCGCTGTAACATATAGCAGGAATTACGGTTATGGGGTATTTCGTCACGGACAAGGTTGGTCTGATACTTGCAGTTCTGAACACGTTAACATTTTTGCTGTTGCTGCATATGTTCCTGCAGCTCGTCGGCGTGCCGGACAGCAGGGTCCGAAAAGCGCTCGACCGCATATTCTCACCGGCGCTCGCGCCGGCCAGGCGGCTGCTCGGGAAAAAGAGGTTCGATCCGTCGTCGCTCCTTCTGGCGGCGGTCCTCCAGTTGATCGCGCTGGCGATCAGGAAAAACTGGCTTTGAATCGGCGGCAACGGCGTGGTAATGATACGGAAGCGAATCGATGAGCCCGGGGAGGCAACGGGACGGAGGACGGGACGGTAAAGCCCGGCTGCGGCCCGGCAAGAGGAGGCAGACAAATGAGGATCACACCTCTCGATATCCGGAAGCAGGAATTCCGCAAGACGATGCGCGGACTCGACTCGGACGAGGTCTACGCTTTTCTCGGCACTGTAGCCGACGAATACGAGGCGGTGCTCTCGGATAACAAGAGACTGAGGGAGCATATAGTCCAGCTCGAGGAACGCCTCAAGGAGTTCAAGAGCATGGAGACCAACCTTCGCAACACCCTCATGACGGCCGAGAAGATCACGGCCGAGGCGAAGGACAACGCCCGCAGGGAGGCTGACCTCATCGTCCGCGGCGCGGAGGTGGAGGCGACCAAGTCCGCTGAGGCGATACGTGCCCACACGCAGCAGCTCCGCAGGGAGATCCTCGAACTCAAAAAGCACAAGGATAATTACATAACCAGGCTGAGAACCCTCCTGGATAGCCACAGGAACGTTGTAGACGGTTTCGAGGAGGACTTCGCCGAGGTCGACCGCGAGATAGAAGCCATCGGCAAGAAGGTGGAGAAGGATGTGACTATTCCTCCACCCGCTTCCCGCATGAGCCGTGAGAGGATCGAGGAGGATTTCGCGCGTGACGTTCCCGAGGACAAGGTCACCTGGGACGATGACAAGCCGAGAGAGGACGTCGAGAGGCCTACGGTGCCGAGGCCTGGAGAGTGGGAGCGCAGGAATTCGGAGAAGCGCGCGTCGGATCCAAGGGACGCAGAGTCCCGCGAGGACGAGAAGGCGGAGCAGGAGGAAGAGACGGCCTCCTCTCCCCAGCTCGACTTCGGCCCGATCGGTATAGTCTCGCAGCAGGCCACAATGGCGGCGGCCGCCGCCGCGGCCGCGCATTCCGGGGAGGAATATCACGACGACCGCGAGGAGATGACAGCGGAGGAGCTCGAGGGCGAGGCCCTGGCCAGGGACGTCGTCGCGCACAGCATCGAGGAGAGGATGTACCCCGATCACCATCTCAACGGGGGTGGCCCCGGTCTCGGCGGACAGACGGGACAGGCCGCGCCTCGATCGGCCGCTCCCGAAGCTCCGCGGCAGACGGGGCCGGCGTCGGGAACGGCAGTTCAGACCGAGCCTGCGTTCCCCGGCGTATCGGCGGATACTCCCTCGCCTGCCCCGGTCGACGACTGGAGATCCTATGAGGTAAAGGAATCGAAGCAGGACTGGAGCAGCTACGAGGTGCCGCGCCAGGAGGCGCCGGCCGCAACGCAGCCTGCCAGGCCCGTTTCCCCGCAGCAGGCGCAGCAGGTCGTGGAAGATGGCCCGAGCGATAACGAAGTGGAAGAGGCGCTTTCCGGGCTGACGGAGATGGCGCCCCCGCAGCAGAAACCGGTGGCCGCTCAGCCTCCACAGCAAGCCCCATCGGCATCTAAGCAGCAGGCTCAGCCCGCTGCTCCGAAGAAGGAGGCTCCCGGATCCCCGGACGAGACCGCTGAAGAATCCAGCGAGGACCGCAGGTGGTCGATGGAGGAGCTGAGGAAGAACCTCACCAACATGGACAGGGACAGCTGACCCTGGATGAAACTGATAGAGACGAAACAGGACGGGAGGGTTGGATTCCGGATACGGGTCCAGCCCTCTTCGCGTAAGGACGAAGTCGTCGGCTGGAACGGGGCGGGAGAGTTGCGGGTAAGGCTCGCCGCTCCCCCTGTCGAAGGGGCGGCGAACAGGAGGATCCCAGCCTTTCTCGCCAAAAAACTCGGCCTGAAGAAACGCGACATCGTCATCGAATCCGGCGAGAGATCGAGAGTCAAGCTTCTCTCGGCTCCCTCGCCGGCAAGGTCAAGGCTCGAGGAGTACCCCGACATCTGACCCCGCGCCCTGAGATATTCGATCCCCCGGCTGAATTGATTTCCCCCGGTGCAGGCAGATAAACTTGTTGCGGCCAGCAGCCGTTGCCTGTATAAGATTTCTGACCCGGGGGCAGGGATTCAACGAAAGGAGAGGCGGTGGCCGATCTCTACGGCCGGATCAGGGAGAGCGCTAAGTATATTAGGGAGCTCGCCGACGTGAGGCCCTCGTTCGGCATCGTGCTGGGCAGTGGTCTCGGAGGACTGGCGAAGAAGATAAAAGTCAATGCGGCAATACCTTACGGAAACATTCCCAATTTCCCCGTATCTACGGTCAGAGGCCTTCACGCCGGCAACCTCATCCTCGGCGAGCTGTCGGGGCGAAAGGTCGTCGCGATGGAGGGGAGGGTGCATTACTACGAGGGGTACACGATGAAGGAGGTCACCTTCCCCGTGCGGGTCATAAAAGCCCTCGGGGCGAGGTCGCTCATCCTTACCTCCGCGGTCGGGGCGATGAACCCGATGCTCCCTAAGGGCTCGATAGTAGCGGTCACCGATCATATAAACCTCATGGGGGACAATCCCCTCATAGGCCCGAACGACGAGAGGCTCGGCCCCCGCTTCCCCGACATGAGCGAGCCGTACGACCGCCGGTATATCGCGATCCTCGAGAAGGCCGCACTCGACCTGAAGATACCGCTGAAGAAGGGGGTGCTCGCCGCGCTCGCCGGCCCCTGCCTCGAGACCGCGGCGGAGTACCGGTTCCTCAGGCGGATAGGCGCCGATATCGTCGGCATGTCGATGGTCCCGGAGGACATAGCCGCCGTCCATGCGGGAATGAAAGTTATTGGCATATCGATAGTTACGGATGAGGCGCTCCCTGACTGCCTCAAGCCGGCCGATATCCGCGAGATAGTCGCGACGGCGAAGAAGGGCGAGAAGGTGCTCCAGAGGCTCGTGATCGAGTTTCTTAGGAGGGTCTAGTCCTTGACATGGCAGCTTTTGTACATTATAAGATAATGTCCTTGTTTGCCCTGAACCGGCTCGAACACCAGGAAAACTGAGAAAACGCGCCGGGAAAGGCCCGGTGAGACCGGCGACCGGAAGCGGAAACATCGATTGTAAGGCGGATATGGCAGGCAGAGATCCCGATAAGAAGAGATACGGCTCCATTCCCCCGCAGCGCGAGGCGCTGGAGGCCGAGGCGGAGGTCCTCAGGCACTGGGACGAGCACGATATCTTCAGACGGAGCGTGGACGAGCGCCCGGAGGAGAACAATTTCGTCTTCTTCGAGGGGCCGCCGACGGCGAACGGGCGCCCCGGCGTGCACCACGCGATGTCCAGGACGATCAAGGACCTGGTCTGCCGGTACAGGACGATGAAGGGTGAGCGCGTGGTGCGCAAGGCCGGGTGGGACACCCACGGCCTCCCGGTGGAGATAGAGGTCGAGAAGATGCTCGGTCTGGACGGCAAGGACCAGATCGAGGAGTACGGCGTCGACAGGTTCAACAAGGAATGCTACAAGAGCGTCTTCAAGTACCTCGACGAGTGGCACGACTTCACGCGCAAGCTCGGATACTGGCTCGACCTGGACGATCCCTACGTCACCTGCAGGAACGAGTATATCGAGTCGGTATGGTGGATCCTCAAGCAGTTCTGGGATCAGGACATGCTCTACGAGGGCCACAAGATCATACCGTACTGCGCGAGGTGCGGGACGTCGCTGTCGAGCCACGAGGTCTCGCAGGGATACAAGGACGTCGCCGACCCCTCGATATTCATAAAGCTGAAGTTGACCGGCGAGGACGCGTATTTCCTCGTCTGGACGACGACCCCGTGGACGCTTATCTCCAACGTCGCGCTGGCGGTCGGCCCCGAGCACGATTACGCGCGCGTCAGCCACAGGGGGGAGACGCTGATCCTAGCCGCCGAGCTCCTCAGGGTCCTTGACGGCGAATACGAGATCCTCGGGAAGGTCAAGGGGCACGAGCTCGTGGGAAAGACGTACGAGCCCTGCTTCCCCTGGTTCAAGGATGAGGAGAACGCCTTCCGGGTCATAGCCGCCGAGTTCGTCACGCTGACCGACGGAACGGGGATAGTCCACATAGCGCCCGCCTTCGGAGAGGACGACTATATCGCCGGCATGGAGCAGGGGCTACCCTTCGTCCAGCCGGTCGATGCCGAGGGGAAATTCACTCCTGAGATCACAAAATGGGCCGGCAGGTTCATCAAGGATGCCGACCCCGAGATCATCGAGGACCTGCACGAGCGCGGGATACTCTACCGCGCCGAGAAATACGAGCACTCGTATCCGTTCTGCTGGCGCTGCGACTCGCCGCTGATCTACTACGCGAGGCGCTCGTGGTACATCAAGACGACAGCATACAAGGACCTGCTCATCGAGGCGAACAGCAAGGTCCACTGGTACCCGCCGGAGGTGGGGGAGAACAGGTTCGCGCGCTGGCTCGAGGGGAACGTCGACTGGGCGCTCAGCCGCGAACGGTACTGGGGCACGCCGCTCAATATCTGGACATGCGACTCGTGCGGCGAGAAGTACTGCATCGGCGACCTCACCGAGCTCAGGTCGATAAGCGAGCAGTTCCCCGAGGATTACGACCTGCACAAGCCTTTCATCGACGACCTCGACGTGGGCTGCCCCGAGTGCGGCGGAAAGATGACGCGGGTCCCCGAGGTGATCGACTGCTGGTTCGACTCGGGCGCGATGCCTTTCGCCCAGTATCACTACCCGATGGAGAACATGGACCTCTTTAAGAAGCAGTACCCCGCCGAGTTCATCAGCGAGGGAGTCGACCAGTCGAGGGGCTGGTTTTACTCGCTGCTCGCTATCGGGGCGTTCCTTACGAAGCAGAGCCCATACAAGAGGTGTCTCCCCCACGGGATGATCCTCGACCGCGACGGCCAGAAGATGAGCAAGAGCAAGGGGAACGCCGTTTTCGCGAGCGACGTGCTAGCCAGCGACGGCGCAGATTCGCTGCGCTGGTATCTTATGATAAGCGGCGCCCCCTACCTGCCGAAGAGGTTCGACCTCGAGGCGATGCGTGACAATGCGAACAAGTTCCTAGGGACACTGAGGAACCTGTACTCCTTCTTCGCCATGTACGCAGAGATAGACGGGTTCGAACCGGCCGGCGAAATGAAAAGCGAAAACCTGATCGACCGCTGGGTCCTCTCGAGGTTCAACTCGACGGTGCATGAGGTCACCGCCGCTCTGGACGAGTACGAGCTGACCAGGGCCGCCCGCTCGATCCAGACCTTCGTTATAGACGAGCTGAGCAACTGGTATCTGAGGCGGTGCAGGCGCAGGTTCTGGAAGAACGAGATGTCGGGCGACAAGCTCGCCGCCTACGAGACCTTCTACATGGTGCTCGAGGGCGTTACGAGGCTAGCCGCGCCGTTTGTACCCTTCCTGTCCGAAGCGATATGGCAGAGGCTCAGGGGGGAGGCGGGAAAGTCGGGAAGCGTTCACCTCGAGCCGTATCCCGTATCGAACGGAGCCATGATCGACGAGGAGCTGGAGAAGAACATGGCCGGCGTGCTCAAGGCCGTCACTACCGGCAGGGCGGTACGCAACAAGGCCGCGATCAAGGTCAGGACCCCGCTCGCGAGGATGCTCGTGCACGGGAAATATCACGACGTGACCGAATGGACCAAGGACGAAGAGCTCCGCGGGCTGGTCCTCGACGAGCTGAACGTGAAGGCTATCGAGACGATCGACGATACGGGCGACCTGATAAGGATGAGCGTCAGGCCGGAGTACTCGGTCCTCGGCAAGAGGTTCGGCAGGAACATGAAGGCCGCCGCAGCCGCCCTCGAGGGGCTCGGCGCGGGGAAAGTTCTGGAGCTTGTCGAGAAGGGACAGGTCTCGGTCGAGATCGACGGGCGTGCAGAGGAGATCTCCCTCGAGGAGGTAAAGGTGGAGAGCGAGACTGCCGAGGGGTTCGAATCGGAGAGCGAAGGCGACCTGACAGTCATCCTCGACACGGACCTCACCGACGAGCTACGCAGAGAAGGAACAGCGAGGGACCTCGTCAACAGGATCCAGAACTTCCGGAAGGAATCGGGGTTCGAGGTCAGCGACAGGATAGAGCTGGCATGGAGAGGGCCCGATGAGATAAAACATGTATTCGAGGAGTACCGCGACCATATATGCAGCGAAACCCTCGTCGAGAGCCTCCTCGAAGGGGAGCAGGACTGGGATAATTCCACGTCCTTCGATCTCGACGGTTTCGACATAGATCTGTGGGTCAAGCTGGCTTAATGGCTGTTAACAGGAGAGTAGTCGAGATGCCTGCCAAAAAAGCGAAGAGCAAGGCCAAGACGAAAAAGAAGGCTGCCGCCGGGAAATCGTCCGGGAAAAAGCCTAAGACGAAGATGAAGACGAAAACGAAATCGAAAGCGAAAACAAAGACTAAGGCGAAGGCCGGGGCGAAGGCCAGGCCTGCAGCCACGAAAAAACCGAAGACGAAAGCGAAGGCCAGGGTGAAAACTGCAACGAAGAAGACAGCAGCGAAGGCCGGATCTAAGGCAAAGGCCGGGGCCAAGCTCAAGCCGGCGAAGAAGAAGGCCGCCCCGAAGCTTACAGCCACTACGCCTACAAAGGGTAAGAAGCTCAGCAAGAAGGAGCTCGAGATCGCGCGCGCGAGGATACTGGCCGAACGCAGGCGGATCATCATGGAGCTGGGGCGGATCGAGGAGACGATAAATGATGCCACCCAGGAGAAGGAAGGCTCGAACCAGTCCTACTCCAACCACCTGGCCGACATAGGCACCGACTACATGGAGCAGGAAAAGAACTTCTACTATGCCAGCCAGGAGGGTCATTACCTCAGGGCCCTCGACGAGGCGCTCGAGAGGATCGACCGCGGCACTTACGGCATCTGCGAGGTCTGCACCCTCCGGATCGGGACCGCGAGGCTCGAGGCCGTCCCGTCGGCCAGGCAGTGCATCAAGTGCAAGAGCGAGTCGGAGAAGGGCAACAGGGGGCGCTGAGGTGCTCATCTTCGCCGTCGCCGCCGTCGTGGTCATCATCGACCAGGCCTCAAAGAGGCTTATATGGGAGGCTTTCAAAGATAACGGCGGTATGGACCTTGTAGACGGTATTCTCCGGATACGCCTCAGCACCAACACCGGAGCGGTCATGGGGATCCTCTCAGGCTCCAGGCCGATCCTCATATCGGTGACGATCATCTCCATAATAGCCCTCATCTACTTTGCTTACAGGATGCGATACGCTCCCGTGCTGAAGCGCCTCTGTCTCGGCCTCGTCCTCGGCGGGGCGTTCGGCAACCTCATCGACCGCATTGCCACCGGCAAGGTCGTCGATTTTGTGGACATGGGGATCGGGTCACTTCGCTGGCCGACATACAACGCCGCCGACATCGCGGTGACCGTGGGCGCCGTGATCCTGGTCGCCGGATTCGCCTTTCAGAAGGAACAAGCCCTCGAGGGCCCGCCGCCGAGGCTTCCCGCGGAGGGTCGCGAGGACGGCCACAACGGCCCCGTTTCCTGATATCTCTGTTCCACTCATCACCCGCGTGTACTATACTAGGTTGCCTGTAACACCGTCATAACACCGTACTTCTTCCGCGGCTGGACGATATGAGCGAGCTGAGGGTCTTTAAGTTCATGGTCGGCGAGGAGGAATCGGGCGAACGCGTCGATTCCTGGCTCGCCGGGCAGATCCCCGAGCTGTCCAGATCGAGGATTCAGAAGGCCCTCAGGGAGGGCGAGGTGCTCATCGGAGGTATTCCCGCCGGAAAACCGTCGAGAAGGGTTCGCGGAGGGGAGAGTGTCGAGATCCGCTTCAGCCCCCCGAAGCCCCTGGCGGTGCTCCCGGAGGAGATCCCGCTCGACATAGTATATGAGGATGAGGGGCTCCTGGTGGTGAACAAGACCGCCGGGATGGTCGTGCACCCCGCTCCCGGCAACGAGACCGGTACGCTAGTGAACGCCCTTCTCGCCCACTGCGGCGACCTGTCGGGGATAGGTGGCTGGCTCAGACCGGGCATAGTGCACAGGCTCGATGCGCAGACGACCGGCCTGCTGGTGGTCGCCAAGAGAGACGAGGTCCATATAGCCCTGAGCCGCCAGCTGATGGAAAGGACCGTGAGCAGGATATACCAGGCGCTGGTCTGGGGGAGGATGCCGGCCGACGAGGGAGAGATAAACGCCCCTATCGGCCGCAGCAGGTCCGACAGGAAGAAAATGGCCGTGGTGACTCAAGGCGGCCGTGACGCCGTGACATATTACTCAGTTCTAGACACCTTTCCACCGCTGCAGTATATTAAGTTGAAGCTGGGGACGGGCAGGACCCACCAGATTAGGGTCCACCTGGCCCATGTCGGGCATCCCGTTTTTGGCGACCCCGATTATGGGGGAAGGAAGCTCAGAAAGGGAAACCTCCCGAAAGAGGAAGCCGAGCTCGGCTCGAAGGCCTTGAGCCTTATCGACCGGCAGGCTCTCCATGCGGGGAGATTATCGTTTTTTCACCCCCTTCTCGGGAAGGAGATGACCTTCGAAGCTCCCCTTCCCGACGATTTCCGGGCCGTCCTCGAGATGTGCGCGGGGGACCGATGAAATACAGGATACGGGAAGCGGGGAAGGTCACTATTATCGACCTATCGGGGAAGCTGATGGGCGGATATGACGCCGACGTCTTCAGGGACCTTGTCCACGAGCTGATCGAAAAGGGGATGAAGAAGATCATCGTCAATCTCGCCGGTATCAAGTGGATCAACAGTACCGGCGTCGGGATCCTCATCACCGGATACACGACGCTGAGGAAGAACAGGGGAGACCTGAGGCTTCTCAACGTCTCGAAGAAGATCGAGAGCATGCTCTACGTCACGAAGCTTAACCTGATATTCGAGTGCTTCGATGACGAGCAGGAAGCAGTGGCGAGCTATACCAGATGATACGCGGTCGGCAGGAGCAGGAGGGAGATCGAGGCTGATGGCCGAGGAAACATTCGTCCTGGAATTCCCCAGCAGTTACAAGTGGCTGAACATGATCGATCTCATGTGCACCGAGATCACGGCCGGCATGGATTTCAGCAAGGACGCCCTGAACGAGATATCGATCTCCGTCATCGAGGCGTGTACCAACGCCCTCGAGCATGGAAATAGATGCTGTCCCGACTGCGACGTGAAAGCCGTTTTCAGGCGCAGGCCGGACAGGCTGGTCGTCGAAGTGACCGATTGCGGTGAAGGTTTCGATTTCAAGGACTATCTGAAACATATACCCGACCCTTCTGACATCCACAAAAAGCGGGGCAGAGGGATATTCATAATGAAAGCGATGATGGACTCCCTCGATTACGTCAAGGTAGAGAAGGGCGGGATGAAGGTCATCCTCGAGAAGATGACCGATGGAGGCGGGGAGGAGGACGACGACTAGGTCGTCGTGGTCCGCTTGCCGCCTTCCTGGAACCGGAACCAACCCTCCCGGACAGGCGTAATACAGGACAAGCGGAATACCCGGCGGAGAATGACCCCTGTGGACCTGTCGGAGCAGTAGAATGGCTACCTCGACATTACTTGCTTCCTTCTACTTCATATGCGGAGCGGCGATCATCTTCCTTGCCGTTCTGATTATGCGTTTCTCGTCGAGAAACGTATCGACGTGGTCCATGGCCCTCGTGATGCTTTTCGCCGGCATCGGGCCGATCCTCGGCGCTATCGGCGTCATCATCCAGAGAAACCTTCCCGAGGGCACGTACCTCTTCGAGAACGTCATAGAGAGCTTCGACTACACCTGGGAGTTCTTCTTCCCGGCGCTGCTCCTGATGGCATTCGTCTATCCAAAACCCTATCCGATCTGGAAATACGTCAGGAAGTTCGCCTTCATCCTCTTCCTGCCGCACGTTTTCCACCTCATGATGGTCCTGTTCCTGGTGAACAGGGTCAATCCGGCGCGGCTTTTCAACTGGGTGGCCGATATTCCCGTGCCCTCCAGCGCGCTCGCCTCGTATACGGGCAACCTGGCGAAGTCGCTCAACGTCTTCACCGAGCTCCTCTTCAAGGCGCACAACCAGATGTTCTCGCTCGTGAACGTGATGTACGCCCTGCTTGCTATCATACTGCTCGCGGTGTCGATGCGCAGGGACTTGAGCCCGAGGCAGAGACGGCAGGTCCAGATCATACTCGCAGGCCTCGGGATAGCTATCGTCACATATTCGGTCGCCCGTGTGGTGCCGTACTTCATGGCCATGGAGATCGACAGGGCCGTAGCGTCGGCGCTCGTCAACGCATCTCTGATCATAGGCGGCGGCTCGATAGCCTACGTGAGCCTCAAGTACCAGTTCCTTGACGTGCGGATGATCGCGAGAAAAGGGCTCTTCTACGCCGTCACCGCCGCGGTGTTTGGTCTGTTTTATCTTATTATCATCAAGCAGTTTACAAGGTTCATACGCACATACACCGGGGCGGAGCTCGAGTTCGTCGAGACGCTGCTGATAGTGCTGTTCATCATCGCGTTCCAGCCAGTGCTGATGCGCCTCGAGGAATGGACGGAGAAGGCCCTCATGAGGGATAAGAGCCCGAGGGTGAAGCTCCAGAACCTCAGCAACGAGCTCCTCACATCGGTGGACGCCGGGTCGATGAAGGACAGGATGAAGGATGTCCTCTCCGGCGTCTTCCAGACCGGCGACGTCGAGCTGTTATTCCGTGACGAGATCCTGGACCTGAGGGGCGAGGACATCTACGCGGAAAGGGTGCTAGAGCTCCTCGAGCAGGTAGGAGAGCCTATGAGCAGGCTCGATTTCATGGAGGCTCTCGGCTTCATGCGCGTAAGGCGGGGGATATTCCGTCCCGGCAGGAAGCTGATACGCGAGGCTGTGGGCACCCTGACCGGGATAGTGAGGGTTATGGCCGGGTACGAGCTGATAGTACCGGTCATACATGACGAAAAATGCGTCGCCGTGATCCTTCTCGGCGAAAAGAGCGACGGGGGCAGGTACAGCATGCAGCAGCAGGCGATGATGTCGATGCTCTCCAACCAGGTCGCCTCTACGCTCTCGAGGATGGAGCTTCTCGAGGAGCTCGTCGAGAAGAAGGTAATGGAGGAGGAGCTGAACATCGCAAGGACGATCCAGCTCAACCTTCTCCCCTTTGCGCCCCCCGAGCTGGAAAACTACGAGGCGTCGGCGCTGAGCGTCTCGAGCAAGCAGGTCGGCGGCGACTACTACGACTTCATAAAGAACGGCCGGCATTTCGCTTTCACGGTCGCGGACGTATCCGGAAAGGGAGTCCCGGCCTCTCTCCTTATGGCCTCTCTCCAGGCGAGCCTGCGGGCGATGAAGGACAGGATGACCGACCCGGTCGCGATCATAAGCCGCCTCAATGATGTGATGTGCGAGATCACTTCTTCGGACAAGTTTGCGACGATGTTCTACGGCTGCGTGGACATGGACCATAACGAAGTCGCCTATTCGAACGCAGGGCACTTCTTCCCCGTGGTCGTCAGGGAAGGCGGAGTTGTGGAAGTGCTTGATTACAGCGGCCTTATCCTGGGAGTTAAGCCGGGGTTCCCGTATGAGACACACAAGACGAAGTTCAGGCCGGGCGACATGATCGTCGTGACCACCGATGGCGTCACCGAGGCGGAGAACCGCGCGGGCGACCTGTACGGCGAGGAGCGCCTCCACCCCTTCCTCGCCGGAATGCACGGGAGCAGCGCGGACCAGGTCAGGGACGCGATCGTCGAGGAGGTGGACAGGTTCTCCCATCCTGTCGGGGCGAACGACGACCTCACGATCCTTGTGGTAAAGAGGAAGACATAGGATGACGGGCTCAGGCGATGCATCAACCGGGGCGGGCAGGGTCCTCGCCATCGATCCCGGGTCGAAGAGGACAGGGCTCGCCGTGAGCGATGAGTTGGGCATAACTGCCCAGGGAATAGAGACATACAGCGGTCAGCGCAGGGACCTGGCCGAACATGTGGCCGGCCTGGCCGCCCGGTATGGTATAATGACAGTTGTGATCGGGCTGCCCCTCTCGATGAGCGGGGAGGAGCTCGAGAACGCGGCGTTCTCGAGGGAGCTGGCAGCGGCGATCGAGGAGAGGCTCGGGATAGAAGTCGTGCTACGGGACGAGAGGATGACCAGCCTGGAGGTAGAGCGGGTCATGAAGCAGGAGGGCAGGATAAAGAACGCCGGCGACATCGACCGGCTCTCGGCTGTCCTTCTCCTGTCTTCGTATCTGGAGGAAAGGGGGTCGCTATGAGGGTCGTCAGGCACATATCTGTCACAATAGCGATGATCGCCACGGTCCTCTTCCTCACGGCGCTCCACTTCAGCGTCCTCTACTACAAGGACGGTGGCGATCCCGACGCTCCGAGGATAGAGGTCAAGATCGCTCCAGGGATGACCTTCAAGCAGGTCCAGGCCGATCTTGTCAAGAAGGGGATCGTGACCAACTCCGGCCTCTTCCGCTGGGCCGCGTACCTGACGAGGCGTGAGGACGACGTCCAGACAGGCAGGTATCTCTTCCGTTACGGCGAGAGCATCTCCTGCGTCCTGCGGAAGCTGACCCATGGCGATGTCGAGTACACGCGCATGGCAGTGCCCGAGGGGCTCTACATGATCGAGATCGCGTCCCTGCTCCAGAGCAGCGGGGTCGTCGACTCGACCGCTTTCATGCAGACGGTCACAGACTCCCAGTTCGTCACAAGCCTCGGCATCCTCGAGCCCACGCTCGAAGGGTACCTCTTCCCCGACACATACCTGTTCGGCTGGCCGATAGACCCCGAGGATGTCGCGAGGCGGATGGTGTACAGGTTCCGCAGGATATATGACAACTATATAGAGGCAGAAGCGGATTCGACCGGTATGAACAGTACGGATGTCGTCACGCTCGCGTCGATAATACAGGCCGAGGCGGTCTACGCCTCCGAGATGCCGAGGATATCGGCCGTCTACCACAACAGGATAAGCGCCGGCATGCGGCTCGAGGCCGACCCGACCGTGGCATATGCCCTCGGCGGCGTCCGAAGGCGCCTGTGGCTCAAGGATCTGAGGGTCGATTCGCCCTACAACACATACAGGAACAGGGGGCTTCCGCCGGGGCCGATCTGCAGCCCCGGTCTGGCGGCCCTCGAAGCGGCCGTCATGCCGCTGGCCGGAAACAGGGACTACTATTTCGTCGCCGACGGCGCGGGGAGGCACCATTTCAGCAGGACGTACGAACAGCACCTGCAGGCGAAGCACCGGATCAGATACGGCCCCGTCCCTGCTCAGATCAGGAGCCGTCCCGATCCGGCGATAAGCGACTCTCCAGGTCCCGAGGCCGCCGACAATCCGGAGAATTCCCCCGAATCGAAGGACCCGGGGGCCGCGGGAACCAAGAAGCCCGAGGCGGCTCCGCCCGATGACTCGCCGCAGGAAGATGTGGACGAGGGGTAGGAAGGAACCGAAGTGGCGGCAGTCAAACTCGAGAGACTCAAGGAAATCATCGATGATTGCGGGAAGGCGGCAGTCGCTTTCTCGGGCGGCGTCGACTCGACGCTCCTCCTGAGCGTCGCACGCGAGGTGCTCGGCGATGATGTCCTGGCCGTGACGGTCGTCTCGCCGTTCATGCCGGGGCACGAGAAGAAGGAGGCCTCGGAGACCGCCGGGCTGATGGGCGCCAGGCACGAGATCGTCGAGGTGGACGAGAGTGACATCGAGGGGTTCGCGGACAACCCGCCCGACAGGTGCTACATCTGCAAGAAGTTCCTCTTCTCACGCGTGATCAGCATTGCGAAGGATCGGGGCATATCCTGCGTGATGGACGCGAGCAACGCCGACGACGCGGGCGACTACCGGCCCGGGATTAGAGCCCTGCGGGAGCTCGGGATCCGCAGTCCGCTGATGGAGGTGGATCTGACCAAGGACGAGATAAGGCGGATGTCGAAGAGGCGCGGCCTTCCCGGCTGGGACAAGCCCGCGATGGCATGCCTCGCGACCCGCATCCCTTACGGGGAGAGGATCACGAAGGAAAGGCTGCGCAGGATAGACGAGGCGGAGAAGTACATGCGTTCGCTCGGATACATCAACTGCCGCGTGCGAAGTCACGGCGACCTCGCGAGGATCGAGGTCTCGCCGGAGCGCATCGAGAAGCTGCTCAGGCCCGGCCAGCGCGGGCAGGTGACGGAACATCTGCGGGACCTCGGATTCAGATACGTGACCGTCGATCTGCGGGGTTACCGGACGGGAAGCATGAACGAGGCGATCCGCGGCGGCGGGGACGAAAGTGACGCGTCTTCATAATGCGGCGTGACCCAACGAATCGCTTGACTTGACGGCCGTTACAGATATTATTTCGAGTTACCGGGCGGACTGCCCGGCCACACTGAAAGGCAACAGAATGGATAGGGTCAGAAAATTCAGGAAATGGATCCTCGGGGCGGGACTCGTGTCGATAGTGATCGGCTACATCCTGCTCAGCCAGGGCT